>Ga0213861_10000117_pt1 | contig 58846 bp, 66 predicted proteins | sample PICome_4_FD_160110 | JGI IMG/M metagenome (GOLD analysis project Ga0213861, IMG submission 160110) | Coastal seawater microbial communities near Pivers Island, North Carolina, United States - PICO131 | ecosystem: Environmental > Aquatic > Marine > Coastal | place: USA: North Carolina... | reverse complement strand
TAGAACCTGTTGTAGAACCTGATGTAGAACCTGTTGTAGAACCTGATGTAGAACCTGATGTAGATGAGAAAAAAGTTGAAGAAAAACTTCTTCATATTTATGAAAATGAAACTGAAACCTTATCATACCAGAAAGTTTCTGGTAAATACCCATCAATGATTTCTGCATATGCTCATTCGTTTCAAAAAGATAATTTAATAGCACCTGCACGAGATGATATTTTAAACAAATTTAATACCTATAAAACCGAAATGGAAATTAAATTCAAAGAGTTTGAAGAAAAATTAGAACTTTTAAGACCAAAAGTAGAAAACGAACAAAAAAATATAACGCCATCACCTTTAAAACAAGTAAAGACTACATCAACTTCTTTTCCACATAATTCTAGTTATGTATATGTTTATATTAATGGCAAAGAATATCAAATGGGTAATAATGGAATCATAAGTTTACCAAAAGACATACAAATCAATCATGATTATAATATCACATTTAGAGCACGTAATATAATTTTATACAGTATCGAATAAATGATTCAATAAATAGGTTTTCCTGAAATATTCAATACTGTTTCGTTCTTTGTATTTGTAAAAAAAGAATGTTATTTTTCTATTTTCGTCTGATGTAATTCCACCACAATGAATTTTTGGACGGATATATCCATTACGAGGCATTTTTGCTGTTGGAAGTTCAAAAATTATTCCAGTATCTCTCCAAACCTTTGTATCATTGGTTAGTAATAGTTTAATTCCGTATAGTTTTGTTTTTTCATTATAGAAAAGTGCACTTGCCATAATTATTTTAAGAGAGTGAATTTCATGCATAATGACTGAATAGTACTGGTCGCCAGATTTTGCGTCATAAGGAGGATTTAGTGTAGGTGTTTCAAATTCACTCCAGTTTATACAGTCAACCGAATATAATACAGAAAAAAATCGCTGTTCTTTCCCAACATTATTGCGAACGATTAAAACGTATTTTTGTAAAATTTTTGAATATATACATGAAATTTGAGAATCATAAGATGCGGGTTTATGGTATTTTGAAAGTGGGTCTTTACCTATAATGGGTTTTCCTTTATTCATAAGATTCCATCCAGTGCCATCTAACTTATCTTTTTGCATTAGATATAAACCTTTATCCTGTGTTATACCAAAAGGTTTCCAACGGTCTGGTTGTTGCTTATCAAATCGTCCTCCAATCCCATAATATCCATTTCTTTCTTTGTTTTCAAAAATACACATATTATGTGCCATCCGTGTCAAACTTTTAGTGATAACTTTTCCCATGTTGGGTGAAGAATCTTTTGAAAATAAGTTTGAAACATAAAATGAGTTAATATCAAAATACGTTGGTAATTTGACAACTTTGTCATTTTTATAATATTTATCATTTTCAATGTTTGCAACCAATGTATCATCATTAAGAAATGTTACATACCCAATATTTCCTTCCAAATATTTACGCAATTGTATTTGACAAAACTCTTTATGGTTTTTGATATCATCTTTAAATGTAGATGTAACCTTAAGGTTATCGATATTCATAATTAAAATATTATAATTACTTATGAATAATTAAATTTACTTGCTACGTAAAGAGGTACGTTTGGCACTTTCTCCCTCAAATTGCATTCGTGGTCCAGGGGGGAATTGAGTTGCTGCCTCAATATCACGAATGCCTTTGACCAATTTAATGAGTCCGGATGGTTCAATACTACTAGACTGGTCACTCCCCCACATTGCGCGGTCAAGTGTAACATGGCGCTCAACCCACGTTGCTCCCATAGCAACCGAAGCAAATGAAGTTACCAGACCATATTCATGTCCACTGTATCCAATTTCCGCAGAATCTCCCCACTTTTGCTTCATATGTTCCATATAACGTAAATTCAATTCTCCAACTGGACATGGATAAGTACTATTCGTGTGCATAATAACGTCGGGTTTACACGCTTCAATACATTTTTCAACTTCTTCTTCCGTACTCATACCTGTAGAAATAATGAGCGTATCAAAGAGTTCGCGCGAAAGGGCACAGAGTTCCAAATCAGTAATGCAAGCAGAACCAATTTTGGCAATCTTAGTGTACTTTGCCATTAAACGGGCACTATCACAGTCCCAAACACTGGCAAAGAATTCAATGCCATGTTCCGTAGAAAAATCACAGAGTTCCTTGATTTGTTCCTCACTGAATTCCATTCTGTACTTATACTCGAGATAACTCATTTCACCCCATGGAGTTTGTCTGCGTTTAGACTTCTGATGTTCTGGGACACATACATCTGGGTTACGTTTTTGAATTTTTGCGTAATCTGCACCCGCTACTTTAGAAAGAAGAATAAGTTCTTTACATAACTCCATTGAACCATTATGGTTAATACCAATTTCTGAAATTACTTTAACTTTTCCCATTATAATTATAATTCAGTATAATATCTTTATATTGCGTTTTAAACTAATTCTCTCAATATGTTTATTTTATATTAACAATGGATTTACAAAATAAAATAATATTAGTTACAGGCTGTGCAGGGTTTATCGGTTCTCATACTTGCGAATATTTACTTAAAAATACAAATTCTAAAATTATCGGTTTGGATAATATGAATGATTATTATGATGTGAAAATAAAAGAGAAAAATATAGAACTCTTAGAACAGTTTCCAAATTTTATTTTTGTAAAAGGAGACATTCGAAACACAAATTTGATTGGAACCGAAAAACCTGAAATTATTATTCATTTAGCATCAATGGCAGGAGTTCGTTATAGTATTAAAAATCCATCTTTATACGAGAGTGTAAATATTAATGGATTCATACATATTTTAGAAGAAGCTAGAAAAAATAATGTACGTCATATTGTTTATGCTAGCAGTAGTAGTGTTTATGGATTAAACAAAAAGGTTCCATTTACTGAAACCGATGAATTAAAACATTGTAATAGTCCTTATGCATGTAGTAAACTATGCATGGAGAATTATGCACAATGTTATTCACAATTATATAATATGTCTCTTATTGGTTTGCGGTTTTTTACGGTATATGGTCCTCGCGGTCGTCCAGATATGGCTCCTTACAAATTTATGAAATCTATTCATGAAGGTACAACTCTCACTAAATATGGCGATGGAACAACATCACGTGATTATACGTTTATAGATGATATTGTGGAAGGTGTTATATCAGCAAGTAAAAAAATTAAATCAGGAACTAGTACCATTTATAATTTAGGTAATAAAACGCCAATTTCGTTGAATAATTTCATAAAAACTTGTGAAGAGGTTATTGGAAAAAAAGCACATATAGTAAATATGGAAATGCAATTAGGTGATGTTCCCCATACGTATGCAGATATTAGTAAGGCAAAAAGAGATTTAGGTTACGAACCAAAAATTTCATTAAAAGAAGGATTAACAAAATATTATAAGGGTTTTTAATTTAATGATTTTTACCATCTCCATGCCCTGTGTCATAATAAAAACACGTATCTGTTAAATAAAGACATTTTGTATGATGTAATGCATTTAACCAGCATTTGTAATCTTGACCTCTTCTATTAAAAGGCATTCCATTAATTTTTCGAAGTAATTTTCTTTCTATAATCATAGAACTGGTAATAGCACAATTGTGAATCTTTAAAAAATTTAAATCCCATACTTTTGGAAACCCGTTTTTTGATAGTTTATTTTTATATTTTTTATTTAAGATATCAAAATAATATTCGGCATTGTATTTTTTATATTCAATATTTACATTATATGGACCTTTTCCAATATAACCGTCCGTACAACACATTTTGCAATTGCTATTTTCTTTTAATGCTTTAATTTGAGTTTCTAATTTATTAGGTAACCAATAATCGTCGTCATCACAAAATGCCACATATTTACCTTTTGCTTGTTCAATACCTTTATTTCTTACGTATCCAACGCAACCGTATCCAAATTTTTGTTTGCTGTTATTCTTTAAATGAATAATATTCACATCGTTATCCCAGTTATGTGAATAATAATCTTTTTCTTGAGAACAATCATTTATTACTATAATTTCAATATTCTTATAGGTTTGGTTTTGAATACCCTTAATAGCATTAATTACATATTTAAAACGGTTATAAGTTGGAATTATAACTGAAACTAATGGAGTTTTACAGGAAGTCATTTATAATAAAAATACTAAAAAAAAAATATTATTTTACTATAAATTTTTAATAAAATAGGTTTGCGTTTTTTTTTTACTAAAACAAAGTTTAGACATTTTTCCGTTAACGCGATTTGCCATAAAATAATCAAAATATTTAAGACCTAACTCACAAATATAGAGTTTGTTTTTTTCATTAGAATATATTACATCCCATGCATAAAATCCATTTCCTAATATTTCATGCATGTTTTTTATAAAAGACATGATTTTGTCCATATTTTCTTGAAAAATCGGTGCAATATAATCTTCGGCATCCTGTAATTTTGACACAATAGAATTTCTAGCATGTATATTCCAAGATGATGATGGTCTAATAGACCAATCGATTAACATATCATTCATAATAAATAATCGAATAGCATGATTACATTTTAGTTGCGATATTCGACTATTAATCACTTCAACGGCAATAATTTCTTTATAGGGTTTGAATAATTCATTATATTTTTGTTTTGCCTCTTTTTGCGATTTTACAAGACAATCCAATTTTCTTTCTTTTCCAGTATTGATAGTTGCTTTCATAATTACCGGATAATTTTTAATTGTATCTATGTCACACCGTTTATGGATAGGTGTGGTATGAGGAATTGCAAAAAAATCGTCCTCGCTTATAATATTTTTTAATAAGGTGTTCGTCTTTTGTTTGTCTCCCACCCACGAACATTTACTAGGTTGCTGGTAAATTACTATATTAGGATTTACTTCCAAAGCATTTTCACATATTTTTTCATAAAAAGAAAGCATTTTATCCAATGTTTTAAAATGTTTTTTTGCTGTGCCATTTCTTCGTATAGCATCTTCGTTAAAATCACAAATTATAATCTTGTACTTGGAAAAATCAATAGTTTTTCCTATTAATTCATGAATGTAATATTTTTTATCAAAATCTATTATTCCTTCACTTCCTTTTCCATTATTTCTCTCTGATGTAATTGTTAATATTGACTCATTCATGATTTATTTATTTATTATTATTTTATTTAAATACTGAATTAATTCCTTTTTATAACTTTTAGAATAATGTGACCCACCATCAGGCATGACATCTTCTAAGAATACATTATTTTGTTTACTTTCTAAATATTTGGCAATATTGACCATGTGGAATCCATGTTTCTCGCATAATCTATTTAATTCAACAACTAATTGATGCCTTTTGGGGATATATTTTTTTGTAGTTTGTAATTTCAGATCAACATTAGGAATAATATACAGTTGTGTTTCTGAATTAAATACATACTTAACAATATTAGAAATACGAATTAAATCTTCTTCAATTTCATTGTTTGTTAGTTCTTTAAAAGAAATATTGTATTTGTCAACCAATTCTTTAAAAGTAAAATTATTTTTTCTTAAAGGATTATTGCTCCATTTTATGGGTATTTTTTCATTCGTATTTGGGTCTGTGTAGTAGCATATCTTCCGTGAACAAACTTCAAGAAAGACTTTAGTGATGGTTTTGTCTATTTTACTTTTCAAAAACTCGTTAGTTTTACTTTTTACTGCACTATGAGTTATATCACCAAAAATTCTATTTATTATTTCTTCAGGATATCTTTTCATGACTGTTTTAATGTTTTTAATGTTTTCAAAAAAAAAAATCATTTCTTTTGTTGTATGCAATCGAGCAGGAAAACTTTGTTTCCATTCAGGACCCTTTAAATAACGACATGAACCAACATAAAATGACATATACACTAATTAATTATACCTAATAGTTATTAAGTACGAATAATTAAAAAATATTATTTTTAATTATTAAATAGATGTTTCATGATATATGTTTTATTACTCTAACCAATGATGGGTATATTGATTATACATTAAATTGCTATAAATCCTTAGAAAATTGTGGTGCCATGGTTACATTAACAAGTTATGTAATTGGAGAAAAAGCATATAATAAATTAAATGAAAAGGGATACTCGTGTGTGTTATTAGATGATGGAGGATTAGATCAGAACAAATTACTTTTATATAGAAAGGCAGGTTGGGGTAAATTGATGTATCATAAAATTAATATTGTTCATAGTTTGTTACAAAAACATGATTATGTTTGTATTACAGATGGTGATATCATATTTGAAAATCCAAATTTTTTAGATTACTGCGTTGAAAAAATTGGAAATAATGATGTTCTTTTTCAAAATAATAAAATGAAAGATGATGAAGCAGTTATATGTGGAGGTTATGCGGTTATAAAATCAAATGAAAAAACTAAAAAAATGTATGATGTTAGAAATATTAAACCAAGTGATATTACTATAGAACAAAACTTTTTAAAAGGAAAAATTAAAAAGTATGGTATTCAAGTAGGTTTTTTACCATTAAGTTTATATCCAAATGGCAAATACTATTATAAACATAGAAATAGAAATCCGCACTTAATTCATTTTAATTGGATAGAAACCATTAAGAAACAACAACGCATGCAGTCTCTTAGAAAATGGTTTATTTAATTAATTACAACTGCTGTTAAGCAAAACAAAATCTATAGAACTTAATGTATGAACATGACGCTTTAACCTCGCATTTTTTCCTGTGCAGTTTAGTAAAAGTATAATTTCTAAGTTTCCATTGGAAATCAGTATTTCTCCAATATGAGTATCCAGATGTTTATTGTCGTCACTCATTTTGGCATCACAATACTTTCCACAGTCTATCCAATGAATAGCATCTTTTGATATTAATTTTTTAATATAAAACTCCGAAGGATTTTTACCCGCGTTTGTGTATGGAACCAAAGCAAAAAATAGTTTTGCTTGTAAAATTTCTACACATTTAAACATATAATAATTATCTGTTGGTTTTACAAAAGTGTCTACTTGGAGTAAGTTAAAAGACGATAATGATTTGAAATCACTTGTTTTTAACATTTGCACTCCACGACAACCCTTAGCAATATTTGCTCGGCAAAATATCAAGTATGATTTTAAAAGTTGAGAATATATGAAACATATATTAGAATCAAACTCAGGACACATTCGTTCAATACCTATTGTTGGGTTCTTTGGAACATTTTTAATATTTACAAGTGTTTTCTCTTTTTGCCATGGTCCATTAAGTTTTTTACTTTTAAAAAGAGTTATACCAGACCCGTTTTTTCCATCGTTATATGGAGATTGATTACGATTAAGACCACCAATACCATAATAAAATTTATTCATTTTATCTGGACAAATGGCAAAATTATGAATTGCATATCCGTGAACAGAGTGGGTCAACAAAATTTTTGGAGAAACTTTTGCAAGTTTAAATTTAGAATTGGCAATACTTTTTTCTGGTAGTTCTATTAAACCAGTATCTCCTCTATGGCAATGATGAATACCCAAAACAACAGCATATTTATCATGATTTTTGAGAATTGTTGGATAACGATAATAATTACTCATTATATCTAATTACAGATAATTAGTTTTTGAAAATTCTTTAACCAAAGTTGACATCCCAGAACCATTTGATGGTATAAAAAATTTTGCTTTAATACAAATAGTCAGATCTAATATAGTTTTGTAAATATTTTCACCACGTTTGAAATCGCGTGTATTATAGTGAACATTGAATCCCTTGTTTGGTGGATTTGTATAGCGGAAGATTGTGAGTCCTTGAGTATTTTTACACAAATAATCATAGAATTTTGGACAATCAGTAGCAACGAACACATGATTTATGTTATTTGCATTACATAACTCATTTATTTCACGCAGTTTTTTCTTTTCACCGCCTTGTGCTTTTTTATCACGTCCTCTATAATGCACTGCAATGTACATACCGCTATTAATAATTCCTTGAATTTTTTGCATTTGTTTTTCAAAATCTATTTTTGATTCCTCGTAAATACATAAATTTTTAATTACCTTTTCAGTGACATCATGTACGCGGTCAGGTAAACCATATGTACAAACAATAATTTCACTGATGTCATTAATAGTGTGATTAGTTTTTTCCTTTATTTCTTCAACTTTAACTTCCCCCTTTCTGTTTTTGTATTTTATAACAAGCGTTTTAGGCGTTGAACATAATTTTGTATCTTTGGCATCAATCTTTAAATGCTTGTTAGTTACACCTAATGCTGCAACATAACTTCCAACAATTTCAAACTTTTTCATTTTTTTACGTTGAGAACCGTTAATTAGACTAAATGATTTATTAAAATATTTTAAAGGTTTGTTTAAGGTATTACGGATATAATCCTTTTTAATACGTATCATATTATCTAAGCGATTACTCCAAGTTGCACATACAAACGCTAATGATTTATCACTTTTTAGATATTTTAATCCTGCTTTATAATCACTTTCTTCTATCAGTGTACGTTGTTCTTTTGTTAAATTATATTTTTTACAAAGTTCACTTAAATTTTTAACTTCTTCATATTGGATACTTTTATCAATTATTTCAAAAACTTCTGAAAAGGATATTTGTAAAGGGATATGATTTTCACATCCATAAATATATAATTTACATCTATCCTCTTTCACCTTATTACACATCCACGCTAAATTATGTAAACAATGTCCTAACCCTCCAGAGGGTTTCCAGATATAAGCAGTCATTTTAGTCCCCTTCGGTGGAAGTTCTAATGGAGGTTCAGGACAATGAACACAATCATTAACTTTTTTGGTATCTAAAGGTTCTTTATGTGGTTCAGTGTTAGAATGATTTTTCGCATTACCCTGTATTATGTTAATGTTTGTAACATTACGAATAATCGTCTCCTTTGTTAATAGTTTACTCACTTTATCTGTAACATCCACCTGTTTACTATTTGATAAATCTCCATAAAATGCACGTAATATTGTCTTAACTTGAATAAGGGCAACTTCACTATTGGAATTAACAATAGTTTGCATTTCATCGTTATTAATATTAAGATATACAATGCTTAATTGTTTCTCTTTGTGTGGCGCAGGGTCACTAAAATATTTTACATAACTACAATTTTTAGGAATGTAGAGATTCATTTTAATAAAAAAACACTATTTATATATAAGATGAACGATTTACATAAACGTTTTGCCATATTTTTAGGGTTATGTATACCTTCTCGCCTTTTACTTGGTTATATTGCTAAAATATTGCCTTCTAAATACTTACCATTTATGGGTATTATTATGCTTATTCCTGTTATTGGGTGGAGTTATATATATTTAACTGGATCACGTAAAATTGGAATGGAAACTTTAGGTGCACATATTTGGTGGAACGAATTAAGACCTTTGCATGCAGCATTTTATTTTGCATTCGTTCTTATGGCATTCAATAAAAGTAGTCATGCATACTTACCAATTATATTTGATACAATAGTTGGGCTTTTATTGTTTTTAAAATATCATAAAATATTATAATTGATGGAAAATTATTTACAACTCAACTCGTTGCAATTTAAAAAATATATAATTTATGATATATTTTTTACTGAAAAAATACTTAAACTAATAATAAGGAAAAAAAAACTATTACCAGACATCCATTATAAAGGACAAAAACCTAAAATACTTACAGGACGAGGAAGGCACCTAGAAATGGTTATTTATACATTTAGTATGCCTACATATGAGAAAGAAATAACTATTAAAATTAATGGCATTGATACTAATGTTAGTGTTAATAAATATATTGATGTAAAAAATGAAATTATAATGAGTACAGTAACAAAAGACCAGGATAATTATCTTATTCCATGGATTGAATATTATAAACATATGGGGGTTACTAAATTTATGATTTATGATAATTCATCAAGAAAATCATTAGGTAGAGTTTTAGAAAAATATATAAACGATAAGACTGTTGTATTATTTGATTTTGGAAACAATAATATACCCTATAGAGTTGGTAGTAGACTTCTAGCACAACCTCTTCAACAAAATCATAGTCTTCATGCATTTAAAAATGCAAAATATATAGGTATGTTTGATATTGATGAATATTTAAATCCACAAAAAAAAGAATTTACTTCCCTTCCTGGAATGTTTGATGATTTACTAAAAATGAATAACAAATCATACAAAAAGTTAGCAGGTTTTTCATTTCAAAATAGATTTTTTTATAATTCTGATGGAAAAAAAGACACTAACTTTAGACATTTAGGTATTGGGTATTCTGCAAATTATGTAACTGGACGTTTTAGAAAGAAAATGTTTATTAATCCATCGAATGTAAATTATTTTACAATTCATACCCTTTCGTCTTATCATGGTACTGATTTATTTATAAATGAGAACTTGTGCTTTTTTAATCATTATAGATATATTGGGTATAATGCAAAAAAAAAAGGAGGACCACGAGGACGCAAAGATTTATCTATATTACGGCACCTTCAATGGTTAGATAAAGATGTGTTAGTTGATAAAGAAACTCCAACAGAAATAAAAGCTAGAAAAAAACAAATGAAAAATGCAAGAAAACAAATTGAAGAAAATAAAACGAAAAATACAAAGAGTGCAAAAAAGAGACGCAAAATGTTAAGGAAAAAGAAAAAGGACTAAACTTTATAAATACAATTGATAATTTTTGATATATTTTCTATATGAATCGGTTCATCTTCTTTAAAAATTACTTTTTTATCACGGAATTCTAAATCTGAATATATTATTACTAATTTTTTAGGTTTACCATAATGGATATCTGTAAATTTGGAATTATAATTTTCTTTAAAATTAAGAATATTATTTTTTAGATAGTATGCAACTATATCTGTGACTTCTTTTGTATTTTTCTTATTGTTATCATCTAATACAAAATGAAGCGGTTTCTTTTGTTCGAATGTTTTTTGCATTGTTGACAATTGTTTTTTTTTATTATAATCTGCATTTGTTGTATAAATTGCATAGTCAATGAGGTCTATATTAGTTAAATTAATTTTCTTATCTTCATTAAAAGTTTGTTTTTCATCTTTTCCCGACGCATTTTTATATTGAATATGCAGATATTTAATCTTCTTAGGCGCAATATCATTGAATAAATCATTGTATTTTTCTTTTATAATAAGCGATTTGTCTATAATTCTTCTATTTAATAAAGACGTAACATCTTTTTCATAGACTTTGGCATTTTTTGCTTTTTCTTTTGGATATTTATAATTAGAATTTGCTTTTCTAATATCAACCCCAATAAGATTTGTTTCTTCAGTAAGAGGAAGACCTTCTTTTTTTCTAATTGTCCTAAAGAATGCACCTTTTTGGAATCCTCTTAAAGAAGTAGATAACATATTATCATATTTTTTAGTTAATAAACTATAGATTGATTGGTCATGCCTGTGTTTTTTAAAATATTCGGTTTCTTTCTCAAAACTTTTACTGTCATCAATAAAATGATAATTATCTTTGTAACCTAATTCGTACCATTCTGTCATAAATTTAATAATTTCGGGTGTCTTCATCATCAATACAGCACCTGCGGCATGCTGTTGTGATTTAAGAAAAAAAGGAGAATTTTCATAACCAAAATATTTAACCAAATCTATTTTATTAAAGTTCTTTTCCGGACATGTAAAAATTCCCATAAGTTTTTTCGTTTTTCTTACTTCATTAAACCGTTTAATCATAAATTTATTTGAAGTTTTGGGATTAAACTCACTTCCTGCATCAGTATAAAATAATAATTCTCCATCTTTAATTTCACTTAAACGTTTTAATATAAGATAAGGTTTCCATAAGTAATACCCATAACCTCTTCTGTTACTACTTATAAATTTACCATGTTCTTTCCAAAATTTCTTATCTTTTTTTAAATCTAAATCTGTGTATCCAGTAACAGTATCAAAAATTTTTGTTTTATTTGCTTCTGTGCAAATACGATTTAGTGCACGATAATATATTGAGGTGGGTCCTCCAAACGAAATAAAATGGGTCATTATATTGTATTTTTTTAAAATAATTCATTCGTTATAACTAAATTAAAATTATTTACTTATTAATACAAAAATGAATTGTGTATCTCAGCAGGCATTAACATTAATATCCAATTCAAATAAAAGTTATATAGACGCAGAAGGTTACCCTCACATTGTCATTGACAATTTTTTAAATGAGAAATATTTAAACGAAGCAGTTCGTTATGCAGAGTCTCTTAAACTTAAAAATGCTGATCACAAAAACTTGCCTCCTAGTAAGCACGCACAGTTCAAATATGCATATGATAAAATTAATACATTTTCAGAACCAGTTAAAGAGATTTTTAATGAATTAAATTCGCCTGAGTTTGTAGATTTAATTTCTAATTTAACAGGAACCACAGATCTAGTTAAAAACAATATGCAACTAAAAGGTGCAGGAATTCATAAAATAGCAAAAAATGGTTATTTAAAACTGCATACAGATTTTAACAATTATAATGATAATAAACATGGATTGCTTGATAGACGCATTAATATTTTAATTTATTTAAATCCTAATTGGAAAGAAGAATACGGAGGTGAATTATGGATTTGTGACAAAAAGAGTAAAAAGTGTGTAGAGAAAGTTTTACCTATTTTAAATCGGTGTGTTATATTTAGTACTACCAATAAATCTATCCACGGTCATCCATTGAAACTCAATGTTCCAACTGAAAATATTCATCGGAACTCTTTAGCATTGTACTATTACACAAAAAACAAAAATGGAAAAATGTGTTTTGAAGGAGATAAATTTCACAGTACAATTTATTATAACAATCACAAAGAGTTCATAAGGAAATAGATTATTATCATTGTATATATATATATATATATATATGAGTATTAAAGTTAATCATACAAAAGCAGGTTTTTTTTCTTGTTGCACTGTAAGATTAGGTTTAATTATTGATTATACTAATAAAAAATTAAAACTGCCTAATGAAATTGATTGTTCAAATACATTCAATCGTTATAAAGTAATTGACTCAAATGATATTACATATGATTTTTTTGAAAAATATGAAAATATAATTATTAATAATATTAATTTTGATGATAAAATAACTTTTAATACTATGACACAATTTACTAATTATACACATATTGACTTTAATAAGATAACGCCTTTTGTAAAAAAATATTTCACTCCGTCAATTCAGGTTAAGACAATTATTAAAGATATTGAAAAAAAGTATCATTTAAAGTATGATAATACTTGTGTATTATATTATAGAGGAACAGATAAAAAGAGCGAAACAAACAAATGTAATTATGACGATTATTTAATATATATTAATGAAATTTTAAAGAAAAATGTAGATACTCAATTTTTACTTCAAAGTGATGAACAAAACTTTATAGAATTTATGACAAAAAAATTACCTAATAATAGTTTTCATTTCAATGATGAAATAAAAAATACGAAAAAAAATTCAATTAACTTTGCTCAAAAGTTCTTGGCTATAATACAAATTATGTCAAAATGTAAGTTTATAATATGTGGTTCCGGTAATTGTGATTTATGGACCATTTTGTATCGAGGAAATATGAATAATGTATTTCAATCGTTAAACTATAGTTGGTATACAGACCAGTTTAATAGTGATATTTTATTAGAAAATTTTAATATAGAAGATAATAATAAACCGGTTATTGGTATTAATCAACATAAATTACGGTCAAAATATAAGAAACTGAAAAAACTGAAAAAACTGAAAAAACTGAAGAAACTGAAGAAACTGAAAAAACTGAAAAAACTGAAAAAGGTTCATAAGGAAATAAATTAGTCTCATTGTATGATATCTAGAAAATATGGATAAGATACAATTTGTTGTATTTGATTACGACGGAGTTTTTAGTGATGGTAAATGTCATTTTGATGCAGAAGGAAATGTACATAAGTCTTACGACGTAAAAGATGGAATGGCATTGGGTATGTTAAAAAAACGAGATATTAAAATTGGACTTATAAGTTCTTATAAAACAGAGAAACCAATACTTATCCAAAACCAATTAGCAAAATCACACCTTATTGACCATTTAGGATTTGATTATGTATTTATTGGTAAAGGAGATAAAAAACCAATTCTTGAACAGTGGTTAAATAATTTGAAGTTAAAGATGGAAAATGTTGCTTATATAGGAGATGATATAAATGATGTTGTTCTCCTGGCAGAAGTTGGATACTCAGCATGCCCTAATGATGCCGTACAAGAATGTAAAGAAGTTGTGAATTGTATATGTAAAAATAAAGGAGGAAACGGTGCAATCCGTGAATTCGTTGAAACAATAGTTAATCCTCCCAAAACCATTTTTCAGAAGATGCGTCTTGAGGTGAATAATGAAATAATGCATCAAATTAAAAATTTGAATGAAGAAGATGTTATTAATTTTGCACAGTTAATCAAAGAGTGTGTTGGAAATATTTATACAATGGGCATTGGTAAAAGTGGAAATATGGCAAAACATTTTGCTGATTTATTAAAATCCATATCTATTCCAATATATTATGTAGATACCATTAATGCATTACACGGAGATATAGGTCCATTAAAATCTAGCGACTATGTTTTCTTATTTAGTAAAAGCGGAAATACACATGAATTACTTCAGGTGTTACCATTTTTAAAGCAACGCACTGAGTATATTTATGGAATTTGCTGCGAAAATGATAGTCATTTTGAACGTGAATGCAAAGAAGTTTTTGTAACTCCTTTTCAAAATGAGATAAGTGGAGAAATTAGTAAGATACCAACTAATAGTTACATGTCTCATTTACTTTTCGCAAATCATGTGGTATCAATGGTTAAAAGCAATATTTCTCTCGATACTTATAAAAAGAATCATCCAGCAGGGAGTATTGGAAGCGAACTTAAAAAGGTAAAGGATGTTTTCACAAAAGAGTTTCCTAGAATAGTATGGAGAGAGAATATAGATGAAATGCCAATTGTAAATATACTTTTAGAAATGACACAGTATAATATAGGTTGTTGCGTATTTTTAAATGAAAACGAAACTCTATTAGGTATTCTTGTGGATGGAGATATTCGGCGGTTGCTTCTTAAAAAACAAGATTTACAAAATATTTCTAAAGAAGATATTAAGAAAAAATGCGTATCAGTTAATGATGATAATGTACTAGTTTCCTCTCTTGATAAACATTATAAGTTTATTCCATTATTGAACGCCTTGGGACAAGTAAGTGGGTTAGTTAAGTTATAAATTTTTTTTTCTGTGACAATGTAAATGGCATATAATATTTACATTGGTTTTGATAGTTCAAATTATGGACAACAACTTGCGTTTGATGTTTGCAAACGCAGTATATTAAAAATGTGCAGTGATCCTTCTAAAATAAATATTATTCAATTGGTTAAAAAAGACCTCATAGACCAAGGATTATTTAAGCGTACGGATAAAGATGGCGCAACTGAATTTACGTATACTCGCTTTTTGGTACCGCATTTAAACTATTTTAAAGGTCATGCAATTTTTGTGGATAGTGATTTTCTATGGGAGTGCGATGTTATAGAACTTTTTGAGAACTATAGCGACCCAGATATTGCTGTATCTTGTGTTAAACACGCATATACTGATTGTCATGGTAGAGAGAAAATGGATGGACAACCCCAAGAATGGTATCCAAAGAAAAATTGGTCCAGTTTAATGCTTATTAACTGTGAGCATCCTAGTGTAGTTGCTAATTTGACGCTTGAGAATGCTAATACGAAAAGTGCGAAGTGGTTACACCGTATGGAATGGTGTAACGAAGATGCAGGTGAAATTGGTGAGCTGCCAAGAGCATATAATTATTTGGTAGATTATTATCATGATGGTGAGATAAAAGCATTACATTTTACGGATGGAGGTCCTTGGCATCCTGGTTACGAAGACGTACAATTTGGAGATAGATGGTTAAAGTATGTTTCAAAAGAGGAAGAAGAAAAAATGTGTGAAGAACGAAGTAAATTATAATTACTTATATATATATGAGTGTAGTATCCACGTTTAATGCAGGATTTTTTTCATGTTGTTCAGTAAAGTTATTTAACATAATTGAATTTATAAAAAAAGAAAAAAAATTGCCTGCTTATGTAGATAGTTCCCAACAATTTGAATTATACAAAAGCAATCCTGATAAGGATGTGACATATGATTTTTTTGAAAATTATTCTAGTATATCTATTGATTTCCATAGTATAAATACCAAAAAAATCAATTTTAATCCTTTAATGCATATAGGAAATTATTCAAATATTAATTTTAAACATTTACTTCCCTTGGTAAAAAAATATTTTTCATCATCTAAAAAGGTGAATGACCAAATTGATTTATTAAAAGATAAATATAAAATAGAACCTGAAAATTGTATTGGGGTTTATTATAGAGGCACAGATAAAAGTAAAGAAACTCCGGTTGGAACATTTGATGATTTTTTTTTAGGAGTAATCAAGATTATAGAAGAAAATCCAACAAAATCAATAATTATTCAGAGCGATTCAAAAGAGTTTATTGATTTTATTAAAAAAAAAAATTTGAATAATGCAATTTTTATAAGTGATAATGTTTGTAGTAAAACAAATATGGGAATTCACAATGAGCAAGTAGGATTTCAAAATTACGAACAAATGTTTAATCTATTTGCTACGTTTTTAATTCTTTCAGAATGTAAATATATAGTTTGTAATTCAGGAAATTGTTCATTATGGATGATGTTGTATAGAGGTAACAATGATAATGTTCTCCAATTTTTGAATTTAAAATGGTTTGTTAGTAAGTTTGATATTAATTTGCATTCATTTCCGCTAGCTGACAATAATGATCCATCTAATCATTTAAATTTTAAAAAATTTAAAAAAAAGATGAATGCAAAAAAAAAAATTTTTTTATGATAAATAAATATTTGCTAGATAATTTAATTATATAATTTATATATAGAAATGTTAATCATACTTGATTTAGGTGCAAATGATGGATGTTCAATATTAAAATTTCAGGATATGTTAAAAGATAAAAATATAGAAGAGTATAAAATATATTCATTTGAACCAAATATTTTTTTTAAAAAACCGTTAAAAAGAATTAAAAAAAGAAATACAAATATCGAAATATATTTTAAAATTCTTGGTACTAAAAATACAACGACAAAACTTTACTTATCTCAAAAAAATAACAGTGGTTCAAGCATATATTCTAATAAAACAACTAACAAAATAAACGATGATCTTTACCTAAATTGTCAGGAAATAGATATTGTAGATTTTCTAAGAGAATTACCTAGTCATGATGAATTATGGATAAAAATGGATATTGAAGGGGGAGAATATGATATTATACCTTATTTGCATAAAAACGATTGTCTAAAGTTAATAAATAAATTGTTTATTGAATGGCATTACAAAAAAATACCCTCTATCACTGAAGAAACCCACAATAAAGTAAGAAACTTAGTTTCGTGTATTTCGACTGAATTCTGGGATGCATATGAATATGGGAATAAGTCAAAACATTATATTACAGAATATAAAAATTTTTTGGAAAAGGTAAAGAAGTTATAATTCAATAATCTCTTCTATATTTTGAACTAATCTATTACGATTTATATATTTAGGAGTCAAGTTTTGTTTTTTACAAATGATTAAAGATTCACTTAGTGTTATTTTATAATTAATTCTAGTAAAAATGAATTTACATATGTCATAATCTTTAATAAATTCATGCTTTTGAAATTTTTTAAAGAGTTTATTAATTAATGATTTCTTGACAATAAATGTTGCTCCACTGACATACATATCCAGTTTTTTTAAGATACCACAATCATTTATTTCATACGGAATCAAAATTCCATTACGATAATCATATTTTTCGTGAGAGTATCCTCCAACACATCGGTCTAAATAACGTGTGTTATTTTGAAATAAGACTTTACCAATTATAACTTTAAAATCGTCATTGCACATTTTAATATTTGTGTACCAGTTTTCATGTAAAATATGATAGTCTTTTAAAAAAATAATATTTTCATATTTTGCATGTCTAGTCATTATCTGTCGTTTTTTATGTTGCTCTAATTTTTTATTATGATTAACTCGTGAACTTTGTTTTTTAACGGGAAAATAATGGATATTTTTGTAATTAGTATTTTTGATAATTCTTCCTTCTGAATATGCGATAAGAATTTCATATTCTGCAATATTTTGTTTAAGAATACTTTCTATTAAAGAGTTCAATAAATTATTTGGCGCTAATTCATTTGATAAAATACAAAATGATATCTTATTAATCATATATTATATCGTATATATTATATCGTATAAAATTATATGAGTATACTTATTAAATCCAAATTAAAACCAGGTTTAGCTCATAATTTTCATAATATTTTAACAGGATTAAAATTTGTTCCTGATGGAAAAGAAGATAATGTTATAATTAATAATAACATTTATAAATTATTTTGCAATAATCCTATTATTATAAAACATGAGAAACAAGAAATACTTATTGCTGATGAGAAAAAAAAAGATATAATTATTGGTAATTCTTTCTATATAAATTTAGTTAGTACCTATTTTACTAAAAGGATAAAACCTTTTATATTAAAAGAAATAAAACGTTTTAAGAAGAGGCATTTTAATGAAAACGTTATTTCATTACATATTCGTACTTGGAATAGTAGTACAAATAATGACACAAACAATCAAAAGGCACATACACGTTCTAAATTTTTTGAATTGTCCCAGTGGACGAGTATAATTGATAATGAAAAGTATAGAGACAAACGTTTTTTTGTAGCAATTGACGATGAGAATATTAAACCAAAATTGAAACAAAAATTAGATGATAGAGTTTTTTTTTACGAGAGAAACGGAAATAACGAAATAAATAAATATAAGTCAGTAGAAAAACAATTGATTTATGATTTTATAGAAATGTATTTATTGAGTCAATGTAAAGTAATGATTGGTGGTCAAAGTGGATTTTTTAGATTTGCTACATTTTTTGCAAATGAAAATAATAAAGTCATATGCATTTAGAAATTTTTTTTATAATTTTGGTTATTCTTGGATTGCAATGCTGGCGCATTTTTCCTTGGGGTTGTATTTTTTTGTTATTCCGTATTTTAACAAATTGCATTGATGTTATATTTCGTTCTATTTTATTAAGTTCAAATGTTTTCTTTAAAAGGTATTCATAGTCGTGTTCCGTTGGTAATAAAATATCCATAATTGAAAATCGTTTTAAAATTTTTATCATGGGTTCTAGTGAACCTAAATAAAATCCATTTGTATATCCTTGACCATCATTAATATCTGTTGTGTAAATTATATTATCACAAGAAATGCTTTTATTAATATCATTTAAATCTAAAGGTTTTAGTAAGTAATAGTCTGGTCCACACACTACAGCGGCATCGTATTTATCTTTATTTTTTTCTAAAAAATTACCAACTTGTTCTTCACTATACATTTGTCTTACACAATTATTTATAGTTACTTCTCTTGGTTTGCCACTTTTATTTCCATAGTACTTAAAATCACAGTCTATATTTTTTGTTTTAATAGTAGTATTTATAATTGAATCAATATCTTTTTGACTTTTCTCTTCAAAATATGTAGGTTTTAATAATTTATAATCCATGTTATTTGACTTACAACCATCTACTTTGCAATTTCCAACATTATTATTAAAAACATAAATATCCACATCATAGTTATTTTTTTTTAAAACGTCAATTAAATTACGTTCTATACTTTTATGAGTATACCTAATGGAACGTGATATTACTCCAAAGAAACAAACTATTATTTTTTTTTTCATAACTATTATTATAATTATAATATAATAATATATTAATGATTTTGCAAAGATATTGTACGAAATATTTAGAACATTGGAAAAAACAAAAAAAATGGGATGAGAAACTACTTTTAAATCTCATAAAGAAACACGAAATGCCACTTATTAAAATTCAAATTAAAAATAAAAAAGTTAAATTGCTTAAAGATTTTAATGCCAAACATCGCGCTAAAAGAGAAAAAGCGTTAACTTTTCTTCAAGATATTGCATTACTGTATCCACAGTTAGATATTGTTATTTATCTAAATTTGAAAGATACATTGAATCGTGAGATTATAAATACATACAATATAGAAGGTATAGAAATAGAGAATACGAAAGAAGAGTTGAACATGAAAGATTACCATTATGGTGTATCAAAGTCTAACCCAGAGTTATTACGTATGATAAAAACTAAACATATTAATAAATATAAAAATAGTTATCCTGTATTCTGTTTTGAATGCGATAGAACAATGCCAGGAATTTTATTTCCAACTTTCGGCGCAGACAATAACGATATCAAAAATTCTGTAAATATAGATCCCTTAAAATTTGAAGAAAAAAACGATGATACGGTTTTTTTTCGAGGCAGAAATTTGTGCACAGACATACGAAATTTGGATAAATTTGAAATGATAAATTTATCGTTGACAGACCCTGAAAAATATGATTTTAGAATGAACATGGGAGAGAGAACATTAGATAAATTACCAAAAAAAGAGTCAGAAAATAATAATGCGGGTAAATATGTATGTCCTACTCTTGTTAAGTTTTGTCAAAGTCAAGGTGTATTAGATAAGAATAAATCATATGAAGAGATACAAGATTATTTAGTAGATAATTTCGTAGATTTTGATGATATTTTTAATCATAGATTGTTACTAACTGTAGGAAGTGCTAAAAATAGAAAATGGTATTTATCTAATTCTTGTGTATTAGAATACCAATTTAAAAATAAGGAATATTTTTATGAAGAAATTTTTACCGATATGGAAAGTATTGTTTACGTAAATAAAGATACAATTGAAGAAAAGGTAGCAAAATTGCGTGAAAATGATTATGAGTTAGCAAAAAATATTACAGAAAATCGTAAAAAAATTTTTATGGAGTATTTGCATTATCCTAATTTAGTTAAATGGTATGGTGACTTTTTACTTGAGTATCAAAAAATTAAAAAAAATAAATGCTAAATATAATATGAAAAAAAAACAAATTGTAGGTAGTTTAACTACTATTTCATCTCGCATTAATACTTTAAATTTAGTAGTAAAGAGTTTACAAAGACAAACTAAACCATTGGATAAATTATTTTTATTTATATCAAAAGAACCTTACTTATTGGACAAAGGAATAGAAAAAATACCTGATAATTTACAATTTTATATAGATTGTGGATTTTTAATAGTGGAATACGTACCAAATCATGGTCCATACCGAAAGTTTATACCGATTATGCAAAAATATAGAAATAATAAAAAAACACTAATTTGTTATTTTGATGATGACATGATATATCCAAAAATGTTAGTAGATAAACTCTATCAAAATCATATTAAATATCCAAATTGTATTGTTTCTCCTGGGATGACCCAATTAAGATATAATAAAGATGGTAGTTTAAACATATCGCCCACTGAATATTATCGTAATAATAATTTTAATGACCCTAATAAACCTAGAATGGATTTATGGTTAAGCAATGGTTGGGGAGTTATGTTTCGTGCAAATTTGTTAAATGATGACGAGTTGTTTGATGAAAAAAAATATTTGACTCTTTCGCCAAAAAAAGATGAAGGTTGGTTAAATGCTATCTTAAAAAAGAATAAGATTCCTTTAGTTCAAATAGATTCTAAAATAGCAAAAGGAAAAGGGAAGTATTCTAGACCTGGTCTTAAATGGCATCCAAAAAAAGGAAAATATAAAAGCATACCAAATGCAGAGGAAGTTCATACAATTTCTCTAAGTAGGACTTTAAAGTTTACCGATACTGATTGGTATAATACTTTAATGGGAATGTACGATTATTTTAAGATTTAACAATTTAAATACATTTTGTGTTTAATTTGTTATAAGTATGAGTGACGCAAAGAAAGTGAGTGTGATTGGTATTGGTAAAATTGGACTCTGTAATGCTCTTGCATTTGAAAAGTCCGGATACGATGTTATTGGATATGATATTCATCAAGGATATGTTGATTCTCTTAATGATAAGAGTTTTAACTCTTCTGAACCACAGGTAAATGAATACCTTGCTGGTGCGACGAATTTCCGCGCGACAACTGAAATAAAACATGTGCTTGACCATTCTAAGTTACTTTTCATTATTGTTGGAACTCCAAAGGGTGCAACTGCTTATGACCATACCTATTTGAACGCTTTTATGAAAAAATTAAACGAACATAAAGTTGATGGATATCATCTTGTAGTAAGTTGTTCAGTAACCCCTGGATATTTTGCAAATGAATTGCCTACCTTGATTAAGGACTGTACCAATATGAAACTTTCGTATAATCCTCAGTTTGTGCAACAAGGTTCGCTTATGGATACGTTCTTGAATCCAGATACAGTGATTGTGGGGTCATATGAGCAGAGTGTAGCAGAAGAGGTCATTACTCTTTATAAAGATACGTGTCAGAATACGCCTAAGTTTGAAGTGCTATCTCCCGAAAGTGTTGAAATTACAAAGTTTGCCATTGCTACCTTTGTTACATTGAAAATTTCATTTGCTAATTTTATTGGAGATGTGGCAGATTTGACACCAGGTGCAAATAAGTTTGATATTTTGCGTGCAGTGGGTAGTGATTCACGCATTGGTGGTAAATGCTTGATGCCTGGATGGGGATATGGAGGCGTTTGCTTCCCGCGTGACAACGGAATTTTGATTGATTATGCCAAACATTTAAATATGCCTACTACAATACCCCAGGCAGCTCATTCTTATAACGAATATCATGCAGAGTTTTTAGCAAAACGCTTTCTTCATGTGAATGGAGAAAAGGATACCTTTGTTTTCAGCGATGTTGCATTTAAACCGAATTCCCCTATTCCTATGATTGATGAATCACACAAATTAAAGGTTGCAAAAATCATTGCTAATGAAGGACGTGAAGTAATGATTAAAGATAGAGCAGACGTTATTGAATTAGTAAGAGCAGAATTTGGAGATTTATTTCAATATCAAACGGTTTAGAATTTAAACTATATCTATTTTTTTTGGACATCCTGCTAAAAACCAAGCAACTTCAGTATAACTGCTATTGTGGCTACCAATAATATGATTGTTCTTGCTTAATAAATACAGTTCAATAACATCTTCTTTAATTCCTTCTTCGTGAAAACGACTTGTTTGTAAGTCTGAAGTTCTAGGATAAATAATCACATCTTTCCTTGATTTAAAATAATTTATAACTGAGGGTGAATCACTCGCGATGTAAAAGTTAGCATTTGGGTTATTTTTTTTACATTCTTTTATTTTATTTTCAAATTTGGATATCCCATTTTTAAAAAGAGTTTTGTGCCGTGATTCTTCTGCTGCTCTACACCAGGAACGAATATGTACTGAAATAGTATCTTTATTGAAAAAATCTCTTGAAAAATTATTAACCTTTTCGGCTAACTCATCTTGCAATTCAAGACTTAAAAACCCATTTGATAACTCTTTTTTAACGTTCAAAGGTATTTTGTTAAAATTAAAATCAATATTGCGTCCATCATTCCTATTTTTGCTGTATTTTGCATTTTTTTTATCATAGGTATCAAATCCTTTGGGAATGTTATCTTTTTCAAAAATTAAAAAATTGTGATATCTATAAATTATTAAATTATCATTAATTTTTTTTGGCAAATAATCAGTAACATAACCTTCGTGATCTAAGTCTGGTAAATCATAATTTTTCAAATTTTTATAAATCTTATTTAATTCACAGTTTAATGCCATATCTGAATCAACTAGTTGCCAAAAAATTTCATAGTCAGTATTATGATATTTTGCATATCTAATACAACTTACAATATTTTTTAATCTATTGCATAATCCGCTCTTATTACAAGATATTATTTTCATTAAGTATTTTATAAAGCGTATTATTTTATTTTATTAACTCAAACGGTGTATTTTCATTTATTTGAAGTGGAGTTTTTATCCAATTTCCGTCCTTTGAAAGTGGTAATTTCCAATCTCCATTAACTTGTGCAATTTCTTCAATAGAATAGGGTCTATATCTAGGTGGTTTAATTAATTTTTCTTTATTAATAAATTTATAGTATAAATCATCTTCTCCTTTAAAATAAGTTCCAAATCTCCTGTTGCCTCTTATTCTAGAATTTGTACCTTCTTCATTATATATAGCTATACTTGCAGGTAAATTTAATGAGTATCGTTTACCATCAGGAAATTTATCTTTTACTTTTTTTGAAAAGTTAGATTCAGCATTTATACCATCTTTGATAGTCCAACCATTAACTAGGTCTAAAACTTTTCTAAGATAAACACATTCCCCTGCACCAGGTGCACTTTCACCCCCTATTTGATAATAAAAATCGCGATTCTTTATTTTTATTTTTTTAAATTTAGTTTTTTCTAACCTTTTTTTTCTTTGAGCATCAAATACGATACAAGCAATATCATTTTTATGTTTAACTAATCTTACTATTTCTTTTAACCAGTCTTTCCTGATAAATTGACCATCACCTTGCAAAGGAATAATTATATCTCCAGATGATTCTTTATAAATAATGTTAAGTGCCTCGGAAAAAGGGGAAATATGGCATCTATTATCTACACCTTCCGTCTTATTTTTGTTTCTTCTTTCGTCTTGATGAATTATTTTCCAACCTAACTTTTCTATCGAATTTAAATATTCTTTTGTTCCTGATTCAATACTTCCATCATCTACGCATATTAATTCAATATCCTTAAAATCTTCTATAGATTGCATTAATGATTTTACAGAAGATTTTAAGTAATATAATCTATTAAAATTAACAATACCAATTGTGATTTTCATAGTAATTTATAAACAATTATAAAAAAAAAAAGATAAAGAAACATAACTTATACATTTTTGATAATCTTGTAAAATTGTTTACAACAACGGTGAGAACTTAACCAACCATAATTGATATTATTTTTGAATAAACCATATTCCTTTTTAATTTGCTGTAACTTTTCCAAAAAATCATCAAAATTACTAAATTCCAATCCCGCGTTAACACATGTTTCTTTTATTCCACCACTTCCTTCCCTATACAAAATAGGCATACCACAAGATAATCCCTCTAATTGATGCATGCCACACGGTTCATTTTGTGATGCGGTTAAATATATATCTTGTTCACGGAGAATATTCCCTAATCGCATATCACATTCTGGTGATAACACTGTAATATTTTTTGGTGTGTAATTTTGATTGTAATTACCGACAAAGGTCAAAGCAAATTCATCAGGGTGTTTTCCTAAATACTCATCTATTTTGTTATAAATCTCAAACCCTTTTAAATAATTACTTGACCAATGATGTGTGATGAGTTTTACTTTTGTTCTTTCTTCAATTACTTTTTCTTGATTTTTATTTGGTGGAAAGAAAAAATTTGGATTACATCCATTGACTACAACACTGCAATTTTTTGTTGAAATATTATACTTTTTAATAAAGTAATCCTGTAACCATTGAGTGATAAATACGATTCGGTCTGATATTTTCATTGTTTTTAGAAGCAGTTGGTCGATTCCTATTGACTTTTCTCTCTTTGTTTCACATTCATTGATACGATGCAAGATTTTTACTTTTGGATTTCGTTTTTTATATTGAATTATATCATCAATAGAATAACTTTTACTTGACCCCTTTTTACCTTTTCTTGGGTCTGTTATGAATATAATATCTATTCCTTTTTCCAAAGTAAAAGTTATTTTATATCCTCGTTTTTTTAAATATTCAATCATATTTGTTACGAAAAATGCTCCCCCACCGAAACTTCCCCCTTTAGGTTCAAACGTAAAGAATACTTTTTTGCCCATGTATTGAAGTAAATACTCATAATAAATTTCTAATTTTGATTTATAAAATGATTAAAGTTCCTATTTCAAACGGAGAACTCCTAGACAAAATTACAATTTTACAAATTAAAAGAGAGAAGATTAAAGATGCTGAAAAACAGAAACATATCATCCGAGAGTTAGATGAATTAACTATCCTTATGGAAACTTTACCGATGAATGAGATAGATATTCTATTTGCGGAATTAAAAAAAATTAACACTCAATTATGGGAGGTAGAGGATGCATTACGCGATAAAGAGAGAACTGCCACATTTGATAATGAATTTATTCAGTTGGCAAGAAAGGTATATTTTACTAATGACAAACGGTCGCAAGTAAAATTAAAAATTAATCAGATTTCTAAAAGTGAACTGGTTGAAGTTAAATCCTATGAAAAATATTAATATTAACCAATTTTTGTTTTATTTTGTTGAACATATTTACATAAAAGTGAAAAGCGTCCTGGAGAATTACTGAAAAAATTTGTTGCTCTTGAACAAATATACAAGTCTAAAAATAAATCACGTAACTTTATTATTCCATCTAAATTACATTTGTGTAATGGTAGATCTTTATCGGGAAATTCTGTAAAATTTATAAATTTAAAGGATGTAAATTTATTTCTTAATTTTTCTAATACTAATTTGCTGTCTGTTGCCACATATATAGTTTTGCAGTAATTCTTGGTATATTTTGAAAAAAAATCAATATAATTAGTTGACCTATCAGTATTTCTTATTTGAATAACAGAGTAATGTTCTGGTAATGTTTTGAAATTTTTTTTGCAATATTTTTTTATTGATTGGTTTAAAATTATTGCATCAAAAAAAAAGTTATATACCAATGATGGATATAGTTTTGGGTTTTCTTCCCCACGCCTTTCTTTTTCTTTATTTTTTTTTACTTGATTACAGAATCCTCTTCCCAACACTACAATAATTTTATTTGACCAATCATTTTTAACTGTATGAAGTTTGTAAACAGGCGTTTCAACTTTTATACTTTCATTCTCATTTAATAAAGAATTAATAATATTAGAATCACTTATAATATTTTCTTGTTTTAAGGATAGAATATTAGTCAAATTTGTATTATAATCTTTACTTGGAGAATAAGAATTCGTTTTAAAATCCACGAGTAAAATACGTCCCATTCTACAACAATATTTATATGCTCTATAAATATTACTCATTCTATCATTAAGACCACCAGAAAGAGTAACATATAAATATTTAGTTTCCATATTATAGTAAAGAAATATATTATTTTTTAAACTATAATATAAATGACATTACGGTTTATAACTTTTGGTAATAAAGGAGATCATTACAATAAAAATAGAAAAAAAACCGAAAATTATGAGAAAGCAGGAAAGCGACTATTAAATGAAGTAAAAAAAATAAATATTTTTGATAGTTGTCAATTATATACAAATGACGATTTAAAATCAAATAAAAAGTTTTGGAAAAAACATTCTAAATTTATTATGTCAAATCAAAAGGGTTTTGGTAATTATTTATGGAAACCATTTTTAGTTAAAAAAAATTTAGAAAAGTTAAAAGATGGTGATGTTTTACTCTATTTAGATGCAGGATGTGAGATGCCATATGAAAATAAAGAAAAACTTAATATATTAATAAATAATGTCAAAACTGAATTATTAATTAGTTCAACTAATTACCAACATGAAAAAAGACGTTCTAAGAGAGATTTAATTAGATATTTAGATTGTGAAAATGAGAAAATTATTGATTCTCCACAAAGACAACCCGGTGCAGTTTTATACTATGTTTGCAAAGAAACACACGAGTTTGTAAATAAATGGTATGAATTATGTATTGATAAAAATTACCACTGGTTAGATGATACACCATCCAAGATAAAAAATTATCCTGAATTTAAAGGGCATCGTCATGACCAGTCAATATTTAGTTTATTAAGTAAGAAATATAATTTGTTTGGTACAAGTCAAATAGATAGTGCTGTAAATATTGTGAGGAATCGAAATGGTTAAAACAAGAAATATATATATATATATTCTATATATATATATGTTTGTTTTGTCAAATAAATGGGGTGAACATTATACCTATAAGTATGATATTGAGAACCATCCATTTTTAGATTATTTCAAAACGTTGTTTAGCACAGAACAACTGGAAAAAATAGATGATATACTTTTAGAGGATTACTATCTAGAAGGTAAGGACTCTGAACTTCATAAGAAGTTTTACAATAATATTAAAAATGATAATACTTTCAAGAAATTATATTGTAAATTTATCAAAGATATATATAAATTTTTTTTTCCTGAAGAAATGTTCATGATTTTTCAAAGTTTTCCTAGTTTACGTATACAATATAAAAATGGTATTGCAGTTCCTAAGCATAAAGACAATGACTCATTGAGTAATCATCCAAATGGGGAGAAAAATTTTATAATCCCCTTAACTAAAATGGAAAATACAAATTCAATATTTATTGAATCTGCTCCAGATAAAGGTGATTTTAAGAGTATGAATTTAGAACTAGGAGATTTATTTTATTTTAATGGTAATAATTGTACTCATTATAACGAATCAAACCAAGAAGGAAAAATACGGATGTCATTAGATTTTAGAATAATTAAAGTAGATGATTATTTAAAGTATCTTACAAGTGATAAGTTAAATAAAACAAATCCTAGAGATGTTGATCTAAAACGGCAACCAACATTAATGATAATTGGAAGATACTACCAATGTTTTGAAAGCACAGTGAATTTGAACGATATGATAAATTGGTATCAAGTTAAAAATATTATGCAGCATAGACCAACTTTTGAAAAGGAAGAGGCTGAGGAAGTTTATAAATATATGCTAGAAGACAATTTTATAACTGAACATAAAAAAACACAAGAACTTGAAAAAATGATTTGTGAATATTTGAATGTTAAAAACTGTGTAATGACAACAAGTGGAACAACTGCTATAATTTTATCATTAATGAGTTTAAATTTACAAGAAGGAGATGAAGTTATAGTTCCTAACTATACCATGATTGCAACAATTAATTCTGTGAAAATGTTAAAATTAAAACCCCTTATAATAGATGTTAATGCAGATACTTGTACTTTAGATTTAGAGGAAATTAAAAAACACGTTAATTCTAAGACAAAGTGTATTTTGCACGTTTCTTTAAACAATCGTTATAAAGATATGGATGAATTAGTTAAATTTTGTAAAGAAAATAAGTTATTTTTGATAGAAGACGCTGCTCAATCTTTAGGATGTAGAATTAATGGAAAAAATCTAGGAACTTTTGGTGACTTAGGATGCTTTTCATTAAGCACTCCTAAAATCATAAGTACAGGCCAAGGTGGTTTTGTTGTATCAAATAACGATGATTTTGCAAATAAAATAAGAATGATGAAAAATTTCGGTCGTAAAGAAAGTGGTAAAGATGATTTTGTTGTATTTGGTATTAATTTAAAGTTTACTGATATTCAAGCAGTTATTGGTATTGAACAAATGAAAAAAATGGATTATCGTGTAACACGATTAGGAGAAATATATAATTTGTATTATCAAGAATTAAAAGATGTTGTTAAAATGAAAGAACCATTATCAGGAGAATGGATTCCATGGTTTGTGGACATTTATCTAGAAGACAGGGAAAAATTAATTAAATTTTTAAAAAATCATCAAATTTCAACGCGTCCTGTTTATGGTGAAATTAATAAAACACCTGTTTACTTTAATAATACAACATTAAAAAATAGTAATTATATTTGCAGTCATGGACTGTTTTTACCCTCTTATATTACACTTACAAATGAAGATATTATGCATGTATGTAAAATAATAAAATTATACTATAAAGTAATTAAATTATAAAAAATTTTTTTTTGTGGGAGACTAAATCACCCTAATAAGAAATTTTACTTTAACATCCTTGAACGTTTAAAATGGGACAAAAAATTTTTTATATTGTAATTATATACATATGATAAATTTAGTATTTTACACAAATTGTCAATGTCGTGGTTTAGATTATTTTATAAAAAAATATATAGATAAAAAAAATAAAAAGAATAAAAAGAATAAAAAAAAAATTAAAAAACTAGAAACAAAACATATTGAAAATTATACTTTAATTGAGAAAAAAAAACAAATTCCATTTGATATTCTAAAACAAGCAAATATATTTATCTATCAACCAATAGATAAAAAACATGGTATTTATTCTACAGACACAACTGTTGAAAATAACATAATGTCTTATTTATCACCTAATTGTAAAATTATTTCATTCCCATATATTTATAATTCTGCTTTATGGATATTAGTTCCACCATCACATAGAGATGGATATATAGGTGATTATTCAGATATGAATAAATATATAAACAGAGAACCTATTGAAAAACTAAAGATAAAAGGTTACTCATTAGATGAAGTTTTACAAATGTATTCAAAGGGATTAATTGATTTTGATTATGAAAATAGATTTAATATATCTATTGAAATTTTAAAGAAAAAAGAAGAATTATGTGATGTAAAAGTTTCTGAATTTATTGAAAAAAACATAAGAAAATATAAACTTTTTTTAACACAAAACCATCCAACAACATGTGTTTTTGTTCATTGTGTAAATCAAATACTAGCAATACTTGGACATAATCATAAATATGATGAATTCGCTTATCCTGAAAATATATGTAAGTTATCAGGTTTACGACCACATACATCGTATGATATTAAATATTGGAATTTTGAATATAAGATTAATAATATTAATGATAATTGGTGTGTTGAACATATCAAAAATATTTATAATAATTATTGTTGCTTATAAATTTGTTAATTCTGTTTTTTATTAACAGGTTTATTATATTTTGTATTTGGAAAATGTTCATGTCTTGTTTTATTATTATCTTTCAATACCTTATTTTACCATTGTGGTGAAAGATCAAAATCTTTATAGTTCTTCTTAATTTCTTTGGATAATACGGGTGAAAAAGGGGTTTAGATTATATATTTATTTTTTTTCTTGTTGTAAATTTATAATTTTTGGATAAAAAATAATATGTTTAATATTATATTATATATTTAATGCACAAAAGTCATTTTATTACATACTCTGATGATAATAAAGAAAAGAAAGGACAGTATAAAGATATTCATCTTGCTAAAAAAAGAATTTTAGAAGAAGCATATAAATCTCAATTTTTTGATTCTATTAAGGGATATAGTTATTATGATTTAACAAGCAATTTTAAAGAAAAATATAACGATTTATTAATTCAATCTAGAGGTGCTGGATATTGGTGTTGGAAAATAAACATTATAAAACAAAGGTTAGATGAAATTGATAATGGTGATTTTCTAATTTATGCAGATGCTGGTTGCACTATTAATCCTAATGGAGGAGATAGATTAAACGAATATAAAGATATTTTAAATAAAAGTGATTTTGGAATAATTTATCACGAAATGGAGTCAGATAAAAATCAATTAAAAATTTACTCAACAAAAGAAGTTTTTAATTATTTTAAAGAAAATATAAATGGTAAATTAGGAAAAAGGAGAAGTTGCACTGCTGGTATTTTAATTATGCAAAAAAAACCTCATTTATATACAATTATAAATGCTTTTGAAAATGTATTAGATTATGACAAATATTTAATTACGGATAAATATAACAGTAATCCACAATGTAAAGATTTTAAAGGACATCGTCATGACCAGTCAATATTTACAATTTTATTTATTAAATATGGTGCTGTCCACATTAATAGAGATGATTTTAATTATCGGGTTAAGAAATCTAAAAAAAAAAATAAAAAGTTTTATGACAAAAATTCTCCATTTTGGGCAACAAGAATAAGAAGATAGCATAATTAAATTATCATTTCATTTTTTTTAACACAAAACAAGTATGAATTTGATCCTCTTATAATTTTTATCTCAAAATTATCATTTTTCGATAAAATATAATTTATAGAATTCCAATTCTCAATTAATGCAATATCTTCAACTACTATCCAACCATTTATATTTATATTATCAAGTGCCCATAATAACGTATTAAAACTTGATCCTATTGAATGTAATCCGTCATCTATAATAAGGTCATATTTATCAATATTAAATTTATTTAAATTATTAAATGTTTTAATGTCTAATTGGTCTACGTAACAAGTTTTTATTCTCTTTTCATTAAATAAAATAGATTTATCAATATCTGCCCCATAAATATTTGATTTTGGTAAATATTCTCTAAATGCAAATAAAGATGCACCAGGTCTTCCTTTTTTTCCCATTGTTGATACTAAGTTAGGATTATTGGTACCTAAACCAAATTCAAGAACATTTAAAGTATTATTAATATTTAATTCATTTAATATGAATGAATACAAATAATGGTATCCATGGTTGCTTTTATCTGTTTTATTTTTTTTAAAAATAGAACCTAAATTTGAAGAACATTCATTTTCAAACTCTTTTATATCAATAATTTTTGAAGTAAAATTATAATTATTATCTACTTTTTTAATTAGACTTTCAAATTGATTTAATATAATGGATGCTCCTTTTATCCATAAATGCTTATTTTCATTTTTGTTGCCGTTAGCACCACAAGAGGAAAATCGTTCAAGTTGGTCAATATGACTCATAAGAGTTTTTAAACCCATTTTATTATATAATAAACTATATATAATAAAATGGAATTAAACTTGCTTGAAAAAAATGATTATCATAATTATTTAAACTTAATGAATCAATTCCGTCCAATGCAAAATAAAATTTCTTATGAATTATATTGTGACTTATATGATAAAATATTTTTAAGTGGGGAAATATATGTTGCTCGTTTAGATAATAAAATAGTAGGTAGTATTAAGGTCTTTTATGAGCAAAAATTTATAAATAACTGTGCCTTATATGCTCATATTGAGGACGTTATTGTTGATGCAAAATTTCGACATCTTAAAATTGGTAGTCAATTATTAGATTATGTAAAAATTAAAGCAAAAGAAAAATCTTGTTTCAAATGTACTTTAGTTTGTAGTAAAGAAGTTTCAAACTTTTATCTTAAAAATAATTTTGAAAATAGGGGTATTAATATGTCTTTTTTATTATAATATTATAATACATGCTAGATTTAGAACCTACAGCGTTTTCAAGTAAATTACTAAGTAAAAATAATACTGGATTAGGGAATGTTCTTTATCAGATAAGCGCGATTTTTGCCATCTGTAAGAAATACAATATTACGTTTAACGCATTTAGTTTTAACAAATATATACTCAAATTAAAAGAACTAGGGTTAAATCATGGGGAAAAAATATTTCGTAACATAGATATGTCAGTTAAAGAAGAAAATATAGATGTTAGACTGTCACAAAAACATTCTCATATTTATTCACAAAAATTTATAGAAGATATAATTAAATATAAAGAAGATAAAATTTTAATAAAAAGTTCATATTTTCAATCAATAAAATATTTTCTAGATTATGAAAAGGATATACAAGATATATTTGGTCCTGATAAAAAATTTATAAAACGAACAAGAAAAAGATATCGAAAACTATTTATGGATAATCAATCTAACATTTGCGTACAAATGAGATTGAACTGGGGCAAAAATATCAAATTAGATCCTAATTTTATTTTAAAAGCTGTGAAATTTTTAGAAAAATCAAATTTTGTTGGTAAAAATATTAATTTATGGGTATTTTCTGATAATATTAAAAAAGCAAAAAAAATATTATCATCAGTTAAAAAATATAATAAGATTTATGTAGAAAGTTATAAATATGATTATGAAGATTTGTGGATGATGAGCCTTATAAAACATCATATTGTTTCATTTTCCACATTTTCTTGGTGGGGAGCGTTTTTAAATAAAAACCCTGACAAAAAAATTATTTACTCAAGTGATTTTTCTGAGTTTTTTTGTAAAAAGATAATAAAAAAAAAACAAGATCCAGTTGAAATTCAAGAAAATGTATATCCAGCAGATTGGATATGTATTAATTATAGTTATGTCTACCAATAATAATGTTTTTATTAAAAATCAAATGCAGGAGAACCACTATAACTAGGACGTAAAAATAGTTTTATTCGTTTCGATACAATACATTCATCATGATTGTCCATTAATTCTCTACATTTTTTACAATTTTTTTCTAAGCAATTTGAATGTTCTTTGGTATGAACCCATATTGCTTCTGTATTTACATATTTGGTAAATATTGGGTTAAACATTGGAGAAAAGATTATAATACTTTGTCTCCCAACAGCATTAGCAGCATGCATCAATCCTCCTTCACAACCAATAAATAATTTTGCATATTTTATAATAAGAGCTCCTTCGCGAAAACTACGGATTTTACTCCCGATATTGATAACATTGTTTAGCACTTTGTTTCCAGGAATACTCATCTGTACAATTGGTATTTCTTGATGTAACGAATCTACAATAGATTGCCATTTTCCAAATGAATATAATTTATTATCAATCCAATTTGTTTTAGAGTGAGGTTCAATGATGATAAACTCTTTTGGAAGTGTTAATACAATACTTTTTACATAATTTTCCTCCTGTTCTGTAAAATATATGTGACTTCTAATTTTGCATTTTTGTATATTATAGAAATCACATCTTGATTTAATAATATGTTGACCTGTGTTCCATATTTCTTTATCTCCCGTCATCTTTTCAGGCAATTTTTTAAAGTCACTCCGTTTGATTAAATAAGAACCCTTTTTAGAAAATGAAATATTTGGGTTGTTAATCCAAACATCATGTTTTCGAACCGACCCATCGCGTTCTATAAAACAAACCTTTTTATTATGTTTTTTATGTATTCTTCTTGCTAGTTCAGTCCACATCAAATCTCCACCAATTCCCATTATATTATAAAATATGTTTATTCTTAAATAAAAAACTGCATAATTTACTAAAACTGCCAGGCGAGTTTGAATAAAAACTATTGCTTTTTGATATTATGTAAAGGTCTGTAAAAATATCAGTAAGTTTGGTTTTTCCGTCAATTTCACTATCATGAAGTGTTCCATAATTATTAGGAAAGGTCGTATAGTTAAAAAATTTATATTTAGTTAATGTATTTGTTAATTCATTTAAAGTATTTTTATCATCTGTGGCAACGTAAATGGTATCATATAAGTTTGTTTCATTTTTTTTTATAAAGTTTAAATAATTAGTTTTTCTGTCTGTATTTCTTATTTGTAAGGATGTAAATTTATTTGGCAGTTTTTTTACTAATTTTCTAAATCTTTTTCTAATAGAATAATTAATAATAATAGATGAAAATATAAATTTCCATACTATTTGCGGATTTTGTTTTAGATTATCTTTATGTATTGCCTCAGTTTTGTGACACCCCCAACCGGATAGATGTATATTTACTAATTCATTTTTAAAATCTGTTTTTTTATTTAACCCAACAATGTCACGTACCTTTTTATCTGGATAATTTTTATCATCGCAAGATTCAATAATAGTTTTAATTTTATTTGAATCACATATTATATCTTCTTGTTTAAATGTAAAAATTTCGGAGAGATTGCATTTGTAAACAGTTGTAGTAAAATCTATTAGTAATATTCTGTTAACAGTTTGACAATATTTATAACTTCTATAAATATTAACAAAGAGGTCGTTTAATCCTCTTGAACGGGTTTTAGGAGTTATATATAAATACAAATATCTCATTTTATATTTATAAAATATTTTAATCGCTATAATTTTATAAAGTTATTATTTTTAAAAAGATAGTCACATAAATGACTATACCGCCCTGCACCATTTGTATAAAATTTATTACTTTTTGCTACTATAAATAAATCGGTAAGTAAGTCCAGCATTTTAACATCACCATCAATATTTGAAAAATGCATCGGTTGAGAATTTTCGGGAAAAGTACAAAAATTAATAAATTTAAATTGAGGATACTTTTCTTTTAATTCTATTATTGTATTTTTATTATCTGTTGCCAGATAAATTATAGAATCAAAATAATTACTGTTTTTTATAAATAAATCAGTATAGTTGCAAGTTCTATCAGTGTTTCTTATTTGTATTGCAGTATAAGGTTGTTGAATTAAATTTAATTTTGAATTTATATAGGTTTTTAGTGTTTCTGTAATAACCAAATTTTCAAAAATAAATTTCCATACTAAAAATGGATATTGAGAAAATGGTCGTTCTATACCTCCAAACTTTCCAGGTTTATTAGCAAAACCAGTTATTTTCATTAAAATAATTTTATTTGACCAATCTTTATTTAATGTATATAACCGATGAGGATATATTTCAACATTTAGTTTATCTTTAACTTTTCTAGTGATATAATTAATTTTACCACTATTGGTGATAATACGCTTATTCTTAAAATAGCAAAAATTATCTAGATTGCATTTGTAAGTTGTGTTTTTAAAATCTATCAATAATGTTCTATTAAACTTAACACAGTATTTATATGCTCTATATATATTACTAAAAATATCACATAGACCATGAATCGGGTCATTTTCATCTTGGTAAAGTAAAATACATTTCATATACACTAGAGAGAAATTCTTTTATAGTATCCAGTTTCATCAAACTTGGATTGTTTTGTAGCAGAGCACACTTCATAGGATGCATCAAAATAATTGAGGGGTAAAATTCTAAAGTCTAGACTTAACCGTGTTTTTCCTGTCTGATTTATTTCATTAAAATGAGTGCACTTGTTTCCATTAAAACTAATGCACTCACCTGCTTTCAAATCTAATGTTTCGTATTGCTCAAGGCGTGGCATTTTTTCCACATTCAAACTGTTTGAATCATACATATCTGTAAGAGCATAAATAAAATTTACTTCACCAGTAGGATGTTTATGCAATGGGTCAGAATCATAGTGTTTTGTAGAAGAGGCAACATTGTCTGGTAATTTTACGCGGAATGTTGGAAAACGTTGAACGAGTGCTTCCGTTAATCCTAGATAGGGAAGAACTACATTTTTTATCAATGAATCATATTCCGCATAAATGTCATCCCAATTGCTATTTAACTTCTCGTAAAATTTTTGATGAAACTCAGTATCCGTATCTTTGCCTATTTCAGTGAAGAGAGAATACTCTTTTTCTTTTACTAAATGCAACATATTAAGTTCACATCCAAATAGTTTCTCAACTAGTTCCACAAATTTGCACTGTTTTAAATCATCATTTGCTAATTTATTAAGATGTTTTTTGCCGTAGACCATCTCTCTTGGAAAATCAAAGTGAGTTGTCATAATTTCTTTACAAAATACGAGAAGTTTATTATTTTTTATTTAACTCATAAACCTCTTTCACCTTTTTCCAAAATTGTTTTCCAGATTTCTCTCTTGTTATTTTCTTAATAAAATTATAGTTGCTTTCAAGCATTGGAATATACGATTTATAATTTTTCACAACCTCATCTATAATTTCAGATAAATCACTAAAATCTGGTGCACACGCAATATACCGTTTACCGGATTGATACAGGTCCGGTTTCATTTTAACAAAATCAGTGTTAGGTTTAATAAGAATGACTTTTGAATACATAGCATAACCATCCATATGTGTCCATTCACCATATCCCCAACAAGCAACACAAATTTTACTCTTAACAAAGTCTTTTTGATATGTTTTTTCATCGCATTTCTCTGTTCGTGTCACTATATTCTTCTCTCTTACAATCTGAATTGCTTTCTTTCGATGTGCACCAAGGATACCATCTTTAATCGTATGTACGCAAAACACGTCAATCGGTCTTGTTTTGTGAGTTGTAAGCAGACATGTTTTCATATAAAAATCCATCTTTTCAGACAAGGGACTACTATAAAAGTCCCATAATACAGGGTGTATCTTTTCATAACAACTAGGATTCATCACTAATAACTTTGAAAATTTTGGATAAAATCGTAAAGCCAAGTCTACTTTGTCTGGATGTTTATCGTTACTTATAGGAAGACATTGACTTTCATCAATTCCTCTCCCAATAAGAGAACAGTGGTAACGTCCTCCAAATGTTTCTTCATTTTGGGTGTTGCCATATCTCATAGTCCTATTTTTAAAAAGTCCAATAATATTTGGATAATGTTCCAATTCACGTGCCCAGGTTGTTGCTGTATCTAACCGTTCAATAAGAATGACAGGTTTTCCGGAACTAAAATAAGAACTTCGCGCCACATCATCATTACGAATTCTCTCAACGACTTTATTTTTTATAGGTTTGCATTCGTTTTTGGCAAATTCGTCTATATTTCTAAGTGAACTTTTACTATTCACCAGTAAAATGATGAGGTCGCTTTTTTTAACAGAATCCACTAACTGAATGTCTTTTGGTAAAAACTTCAATAAATGTAAAAATCTGTTTGCTTGATTACAAATATCCAAATAGATTTTCATAAATTTTGAGATATTATAATATTTTTTTTTTTACTATTTTACTATGTAAATCCAAATAAAGTGGATGTTCCCAATGTTTCTTTACGCCTTTGAAATGTATAATACAAGTTTGGTCTATATTTGACATGGGTAATACGTTTCTCTCTTTATCTTTGTCTACAATGGTATTAAACTTTTGAGGATATGATTCATAATTTGGTGTTAATATATTTTGAATCATTTCTGTACCACTGCAAAATAATAGGTTGTTCTTTTTGCAAAGATTTTTAAATAGTTTACACATTTTTTCATGCAACTTTTGTTGTTTCCACAAGTTCAAGTTAAAATAGATGACACCACAATTGAATCCGTATGTTTTTTTAAGCACGCCAATATCGATTTTATTGTCTTTTAAAATTTTATCAATATGCTTGCATTTGGATTTATCTACTTTTGCTAATTGGGTATGCAGTTTATTGTAAATGGACCTATCTAATTTTTTCTTTTTTGGACTATATGGAATAATACCAATGGGTTGTGTTTGTGGAGGCGTTGATGCTATCTCTTTAATATTCCCAGTAAATAAAATATCCAAATCTAAATACAAACAATGATCTAGTTCTGGAAAAAGTACAGGAATATAAAACCGCGCCCAGTTTGCCAAATTTGCAAATACTGTTTTTTTATTAGGATTGAATACTTCTGTATAATAAGTGGTTAAATATGGAAGCAAACCTCCCATTATTTCAGCATTTACTGGAGCAACTTTTATATTAAAATCCGGATGGATATTTTTCATTATTTTTGTGATAGTTTCCTCGGGATTTTCAATATTGTATGTTATAAAATGAATTTTATACAAAGCAGGATTATTATGCATAATAAACGAAGTAAAAACATATTCCAGTGTTGGTAAATAATTAGTGTCTAATGTAAAACATAAATTATACATATTTTACATTAACTTACAAAATATTACTCTTCTATAAACTCTTCAATCTTTTGTTTACATTGTTCATTTTCTGTACCATCATATACGATTGTATGTGCTATACATAACTTTAGGACCTCATTTCGCCGTCTGTAATAGTCATTTTTATCCAAATCTTCAATTTTTTGCAAGTTCATCAGCATTTTTTGGTCATTATCGTTGTAGAGATTTGAATAAGCAAATGAGTCATTTTCTAATGAGAAACAAACTCCCCCTCTCCAGAGATAATAATAAGCAGTAAAAGAATGCTCAATAAAGAAGCAATAGGACTTACCTAAATTTTTTTCCAAGTCACACTTATTTATTTTAATGTTTTGGAATTTTTTTATAATAGCATCCTTTATACTTTTGTCATGCATGTTTTTGGGATGCAAACGGATTTCAATGCGTACATCTTTAAAGTAAGGAATACTACGAATAAAATCTACATATTTTGAGATTCTATCAAGAAACCCATCTTTCTTCTTATTTTTATAGTACCATCCTCCTATATTATCAAGTATGAGTACAATATATTTGTCTCCTATATTCAAATTGCGCATTGTTAATTTGTAATGTGATACAAACCAATCTTTTCTCTCTTCGCTGCATGGTTTTAAAAATTTCATATGTTTTGCACTGTAACTTTCAAAAAATATACTTTCATTGAGACATTTCCCATTTTTTTTACAAAGATTTAATGTTTCTTTTGTATGAACAAAGTTTTTTGTAGCATTACGTGGATAATTTATAAGTGAATGAATAGTACTTACAGTTGTCTGAGGCATTTTTGTGTCTATTTCATCAAAAAATCCTGAATTTAAAATAACCGCGTGTTTTTTTTTGAAAAGAATAGGAATTTCATACTTAACTTCAGCACCGGAATTGCTTATGTTAAAACAATACTCTTTTCGAATTTTTATTTTTCTTAAACAATCGAGAAACATATTCTTTCTAAATTTTGCATTGGCATATTTTCCATTTATGCTATAAGACATTCTTGTAATTAAATGAAAAAAAAATTTTTTTTTCTTCGCTATTAGTAAATGTCTTTTACAATAAATGGAAAAACGTATAAGAAAAATGATTTATCAGTTTTAAAAAAATGTAATCCAAACATGGTAAAACTTAGACCCTTTCCGTATTTATATATTACTGAATGTTTAGACCCAGAAATTTATGAATATTTACAATCTAATTATCCAGGCAATAAAACAATTGCAGGAGAAATGTCAAGAGAAAATTATAGATATCAACTAAATACTCATCAAACTTTAGACAATAAGGAAATAGACCCAATATGGAAAATGTTTGTAGAGTATCACACTTCCAAAGAATTTTACAAAGAAGTTGAAACTATTTTTGGAAGAGACAGGTTAAAAAAATTTAGAATCTTAAAAAAAACGAATTACAATAATTTGGGACATGGTATCCGTAAACATCCCTTAGAATTAAATAAAAATAGTAAAAAAATTGTTATGGATTGTCAGATTGGAATTAATTCTCCCACTACTATAAAAAACTCAGTTAAAGGACCACATGTTGATGCTAGAGAGGAAATTTATGCCGGATTACTTTACTTAAAAGATGATAACGATGTTGGCGAAGGAGGTGATTTAAATATATTAAAATTAGAAAATTGTAAAACATTGAACCAATTTATAAAAAATACAAAAAAAAAAAGAGGTAGAAATTACAGTAATATGGCAGATAAATTAAATATTACTGACACAGTAAAATATGAAAGAAATACATTTGTTCTTTTTTTAAATGATTTAAATGCCTTACATGAAGTAACACCACGTGAAGTAAATCCTATTTCACGTAGGTTAGTAAATATTATCGGCGAATATTATTAATATTATAATAATACTACTTTTTTTTCTTTAATTAACTGAATTATAATTTTTGATTCTATATGCGGGTCATGAAGGTAGATACCTTTTTTGTGTTGAATATCCCAATAATGTTGTAAACCATTTCCATATTCTAAATCATCATCATCCTCTTCATTTAAACCAAATACATCAAATCCACATAAAGTAACTTGTTTATTGGTATTTAATAACATAAATAATAATTTTAATCCGGACCTTGGTTTAAATGGTGATTTAAGTTTATCAAGTGAAAACATATTTACATATTTTTCTGGAATATTTTCTAAACTTTCTTCTTCATTAGATTTGTTTAAATTAAAACAACCGTTAGCATAAAGTATTTTTATGCCTGCTCTTCTAGATCTTTTTATTTTTTTTTTAATTCCTAAAATTTTGTTTGTTGTAATTCCATTATCGATATTAATTTTGTGTTTCTTTTTAACTATAAAATGTGTTGTTTTTTTACCAACATATTTTTCTGTTTCTTTGTAATTTTTTGCATTTATAAATCTATATACTTCATCAAATGTATCTATTTTTTTTCCATTTTTGTTTTTAAATGCAGAAATTCCGTGACCTATAATAATTACCTTTTTCATATTATTAAGTGATAAAAAAACTTATAATATATTTATTTTTCCTTCGTTTATTAAGTAAATTAAAATGTTAGATTCCATTTCTGGGTCATGTGCTGTCTTGCTTCGTTGATTTCCCCAGTAATGTTGAATACCGTTTCCATATTTAGAATCATCTTTTGAATCAATACCAAATATATCAAACCCATGAATTGTTACAGTTTCAAATGATTTTAATAGTAAAAATATGAGTTTAAGACCAGAACGTGGAATAAATCTGGGATCTTGTTTTTCTAAATTGAATAATTTAACATATTTTTCTGGAATAAAGGCAATAGGATTTTGTTCTAATTTATTATACCGTTGCCTTTCATCATCATTAGTTAAAAAACACTCATTAGTATACAATAATTCAATACCTTGTTTTTTTGCATTATTAATAATTTTTTTTGCTTCTTTGATATGTTTACTTTCAACCCCCTCTGCAATTTTTCTGTGATGTTTTTTTTTGACAATTAAATGTGTTGTTTTTTTACCGACATATTTATGGTATTTATCCGTTTCATATGGATAAAATCTATATACTTCATCAAATTTATCTATAAGTTTCCCTTTTTCTTTTTTAGTTGCAGATAGTCCATTTCCAACTATTATTGCAATTTTGTTCATTGTAGTGATAATTATTATATATTTAATATAATGATATTTAAATATATTTGCTCCTTAGGTCCTGCATGCGCAACAGGTGGACTTATAAAAATGAATCAACTAAAAATCAAATCTTATCCATTTGATTGGGTTTTTTCCACTCTAGATATAGTTGAACATTGTTTAAACGACGATTTCCATACTTTCTTAAAAAAAAAATATTATAAAATGCTTGATAATGAAAAGGATAAGTGTGGGCATAAAAAATATGGTAGTGAAATGTTTCAACATAGAAATCCGTTATTAAAAAATGAAGATTATGAATATTATATTCGTTGCGTAAACCGTTTTAGAAACTTGATTAGTACGCAAGAACCTAAATTGTTTATGATGGTTTTTATAAATGAAAATAAATCACAAATAAATAAATTAAAAAAAAGAATAATAGATTTTAATGATTTTTTCAAAGAGTACACAACCAATTATAAATTGTGTATTATCATTCAAACAGTTGAAAAAAACAATTTTCACAAATATGATTTGGAAAGTGTAAGTGAAAATATAGATTTTCTCTATGTTTGTACAAAGGATGAATTTAAGGTTTGGGGCAAAGGACGTGATACGAGTGATACCGATTATGTAAATAAAGTTTTCACTGATTTGTATAAATTTGATTTAAGTTGTGAATAATATTATTTATTCTTTCTAGAATAAAATGAAAAATAATGAAGTGTGTTTTATTACCTCATTTAATAAAAGACTCTTGAATAAGTATGCAACGAAGTTTTTGGAATCTTATAATTTGCCTTTTGACCTTTTTATTTACAGTGAAGATGCGGATTTAGATGTTTCACGCTATGTGAAACACATTCAATCTGTCAAAACGGAATGTTTGTTTGACGATAATGAATTCAAACAATTTATTGACAATCCTGGACCAAACGAGTTAAAATCACGATACAATAACGGAAAATGTGATAAAACGTGCAAAAAATATTGTTGTGAACACGATGGTAATGGTCCAAAATGTGAAAAAATGACTAAATGCAAAACTAAAACGTGCAAAAAATTTCGCGCTACCCATACTGGTCTTTGTGTTGAATGTGCTGGGGGAGTCAAAGAAATGGTTAAAATTACAAAGATATTCAGTTATAAAGTGTTTTCTATTTTAAATTGTTTTCAAAAATATCCAGATTACAAATATTATATCTGGATTGATGCGGATACTAAGATAAAAAAACAATTTGATGCAAAAACGTTGCATAAAGTTGTCAATAAAGAAAATGATTATATGATGGCATATTTGAAACGCTGTCTAACTTATTTGGAAGCAGGATTCATTATTTTTAATCGTGAACACCAAGAATGCGAGAATTATCTGGGCGATATGCGTCAATTGTATTTGTCATACGATGTTTATTATTTACAACAGACACATGACGCGTTTGTTTGGCATCTTATGAAAGACCGATATTCCAAAAAAGGTGTGAAAATGTTTGGAATAACGCATGAAAGTGCAGAGAAAAATAAAGGTAAAAATATTAATATTTTGGAAAAGCATCCACTTCTCTCTAAACATTTACATCACTTTAAAGGAGGGACCAAGAAAGAAATGAAAAAGTAAAATATATATATATTATAAATGGGAAAAGGACCAGGACCGCCTCCGCCTCCGCCTTTAGAGAGAATCTATGTAACAAATTTTAATGATAATACAGTTAGTGTAATTGATGCAACGACCAACACCGTCGACCCTACTCCCATTACTGTTGGTGCTGTTCCTGAAGGGATTGCTGCATATGATGGAAATATCTATGTAAGAAATCAAAATGCTAATACAGTTAGTGTAATTGATGCAACGACCAACGTCGTTACCGCCACCATTACTGTTGGTGCTGTTCCTGTAGGGATTGCTGCATATGATGGAAATATCTATGTAACAAATCAAAATGCTAATACAGTTAGTGTAATTGATGCAACGACCAACGTCGTTACCGCCACCATTACTGTTGGTGCTGTTCCTGTAGGGATTGCTGCATATGATGGAAATATCTATGTAACAAATGTTTTGGATAATACAGTTAGTGTAATTGATGCAACGACCAACACCGCTACCATTGCTGTTGGTGCTCAACCTAGAGGGATTGCTGCATATAATGGAAATATCTATGTAACAAATCTTAATAATAATACAGTTAGTGTAATTGATGCAACGACCAACGCCGTCGACCCTACTCCCATTGCTGTTGGTGCTCAACCTATAGGGATTGCTGCATATGATGGAAATATCTATGTAACAAATTTTACTGCTAATACAGTTAGTGTAATTGATGCAAGGACCAACACCGTTACCGCTACCATTGCTGTTGGTGATCGACCTAGAGGGATTGCTGCATATGATGGAAATATCTATGTAACAAATCAAAATGATAATACAGTTAGTGTAATTGATGCAACGACCAACGCCGTCGACCCTACTCCCATTGCTGTTGGTGATCAACCTGTAGGGATTGCTGCATATAATTCAGATCACCCAGAAGGAAATTTGTATATCGATGCAACCGGAAATAATGTTGTTTAAATTTATGATGGAAAGAAAAGAGAATTGTGTTTAACGGTAGGAATAGAGAGATAATCAAGCAACGAATGAAGTTGTTCTAGCGGCCATTGAGTTGGAGCATCACACAGACTCGCGTCTGGATTATCGTGTACCTCCATAAATAAACCGTGTACATCTAGAGCACGCGCCATCTTCCCCATATGGGGAATCATTTCCCGCAACCCGCCTGCCTTAACTGTGCCATCGGCACTCTGTTGTGCCGGTTGTTGAAGACAGTGAGTAATATCCATAGAGACTAAATTAGTATCACTGCGCAACCAAATAAGATTGCGTGGATCAACAACTAAATCCGTGTATCCAAACATGCTACCGCGTTCGCACAAGATTACTTGTTTATTGCCAAATTCAATGATTTTTTCCTTGCATTTGTGCATCACGCTTGCCGGAGCAAACTGTGCCTTTTTCACATGAATAATTTTTCCAGTTTCTGCTGCTGCTCTTAAAAGGTCAGTTTGCCTGCAAAGGAATGCGGGGATTTGCAATACATCAGCAACCTCAGCAACAATTTTTGCTTGCCAAGACTCGTGAATATCGGTAACGATTGGAACACCTACTTCTTCTTTAACTCGTTTCAAAATACGAAGACCTTCGTTCATGCCAACTCCCCTATACGAAGATGCTGATGAGCGGTTTGCTTTATCAAACGAAACTTTGAAAATATACACCACATTGTATTTGTCCATAATTGCTTTCATAGAATGTGCCATTGCAAGAACATGTTCTTCACTTTCAATAACGTTTGGTCCTGCCATTATGAAAAATTTAGATTGCATTTCTTCAAATAAGGACTGTGCCATTTTATGATAGTATTGTTATAATTTTAAATGTATATTATAACGAACAATAATAAAATTATTAATTGTTTTTGTACTTTTCTTTTAAATAATCGTAATCCTCTTGGGTATCTACGCCCCTTTCATGACTATCTTTATCTACTAATACGGAATTAATTTTGTATCCGTCCTCTAATATTTTTAACCATTCTATATCCTCTGCCAATTGATAAGGTGTATTACTTTTCAGATAATCTTTTAACAAATACTCTTTGTCGTAAACAAAAATACCAATATGTCCGTGATAAATTGTTTTACCATCATAATCAACCTTTTTCATACCTGGAATAATATTACGTGAACCATACATAATATTGTTGTTTTTGTCTAAAACTAACTTTCCATTTGAGCGTTTACGAACTTCTTCCTCTTCACAGTGTTTAAAATGCAGTGTTGAGCACTTCATATCAGGATTTGAATCTGACTTTTTAACGAAATTTTCAATGCAGGCATCAATATTTGCTGGATTAATAAACGGTTCATCGCCCTGTACATTTATTACTAAATCACAATCTATTTTTTTATCACACATAAAATTAACTATTCGTGCAGTACCATTAAGACAGTCACCCGTTATATGGCATTCTCCACCAAAATCATTTACATTGTTTTTTATCCTTTTATCATCAGTTAATACAATGATTTTATCTACATTTTTACATTTTTGTACCTGCTCGTGAACGTGTTGAATAATTGTTTTGTCATTTATTTCAAGCAATGGTTTACCAGGTAATCTTGAAGACGCATATCTAGCAGGAATAAAACAAACATATTTTCGTTTTGGAATATCATTTGTTTCTTCAAAAAACTTCATATTTAAACTTGGAAACTGCTCAACTAATGTATTTTGTGATGTTTTCATTAGTTCATTTTTTTCTATACCATTATGCAAATTTGTTAAAAAATTAATATTTGTTTTTTTTTTATTATTATATTTGTTTTTAATCCAATTAGTATAGAAAATTTTATAAGATTCCCATACTTGTGCGTTTTTTACATAATTTGAAATAACTTCGTTATCTTTTAGATTTGTGTAAAGACCAATGTGATGTATTTCCATATCTCTTTTATTTAAACATTTGTTTAAGAAATTATGAATAATATCACCCGAACATGTTTTAGGAATCCGGAGAAGATTTTTATTATCCTGTTCACGGAATCTATAATAGATAAGTTTCCCTTTAAAATTGTAATGTTTTAAATAATTTACTACAAATTGATTTCCAGTATTATGTGGTTTTGACCCAATATGTGTTCGAATAGGACAAACAATATATTTAATATCTTTTATGCACTCTTCTAATCCAAATAATCCCTCTAAATCATTCATAACTAAAATATCTTTTTTTTCGAGTAATAATATTGCTTGTTTTACACCAATACAAATATCATAATTTTTTTCAATAGTATGAATATCAGAATTAGTTTTTCCTTTTGATACAACAAGAATTTTCTTAGCAGAATTTAAATAATTAACAAAATAATTCCAATCCTTAATTCTAATTTCTTTTTTCTTTTTTCCTTTTGCCATATGCTAAAAAAGATAAACATTATATTTTTTATTCGTTTACGAAGCTATTTTTTCCATATTTTGCCATAGTAAAACAAAAAGACCACTGTTTACTGCATTTAAAATTAAACGAATACGAAATCCTCTATAAAATGATCCTTTTAGTCGTGTTATAAGTTCCCCATAACTCTTATCATTTGAAAACGCTTGTTTATTTGTTTTTATAACGCGAAGGGGATTTACAACTAAATCTGAAACTAAAGAGCACGACAGTCCTGTATAAATATGATTAAAATTATCATTTGTAAATGGTTTATGTTCTTTAAAATATGAATAATTTAGTAACCAGAGTGAACTATTTATGCTGTGAACACCTGCATAAGCAAATGTCCCGCGGTAAAGGTTACCCTTAATATGTTTATATCCATCTTTCCCATGAACTTGTAATGTATTACTTATTGTATCTAACGGCATTATTGCTACCTTTACTGAACTAGAAAAAACTCCCCCTATAACTGATGATAATTCTTTGCTTTGTCCATAGTGTTGAAGATATTTGTAGATAGTGATATCAGAAGTACGACCTATACTACTTTTAAGAAGTGCCGGAAAAAATCCTCGGTAAAAACGAAAAAAATCTGGATTGTGTCGTAACGCAATAAATGTGTTTTTAATAGAACCACCATATACGTGCTGGTTCTTCATAATTGGTTTTATCCAAAATAAACAGGATGATTGTAGTGCACATGCTGAGGCACAAGATAAAAATGTTTCGGTTATCATAATGTTATTAAAATTGAATATATTTTTTTATTGGTTTTGAACACATAATTATCCAAAACTCAAAGATATGCATCTCTTCACATTAGATACGTTATATCGCGGAAGTGTTGTAAAACGTCCGTCTAAGACCTGTAAGAGTCCATATGTTGCAGATGTACTTATTGATGGTCACAATGAAACTATAATGGCGCATGCTGGTGCTTTAGGGTGTAATGGTTTGTGTGATGTATCTGCTGTTGTGTTAATGACAAAAATGCCTGAAAAAAAGGGTGCAGTATGTTCCTATCGTATAGAATTGGCAGAAACCAGTTCTGGTGAAATTGTTGGAATAAATCCAAAGTTGGCAGAAAAAATTGTTGAAATGGGAATTATGAAAAGCGAACGCGTTAAATCTTACAAGAGAGAAAAGACAATCTTGAATTCGCGGTTTGATTTTGTTGGGACATATCCTTCTAATCAACATTTTGTCTTAGAGGTGAAAACAGTACCTTTGTCTAGTGACGACGGTATTGCTTACTTTCCGCATGGGTATAGAAAAAAGAAGGGAGATGCAGTTAGTCCACGCGCGTTAAAACATTTGGATGATTTGATTGAGATTGCAACTAAATCTAATGCAGAAGCACTAATGTGTTATGTTATTCAAAGACGTGACGCAAATAAATTTGTTCCATCTGAGACGGACCCAATTTACAAAGAAAAATTTTATGAGGCATATAAATCAGGAGTAAAAATGAAGACCCTTTATGTGGAATGGAATAAAAATGGAGAATGTCACATGTTGGATTATCGTGATTTTGAGTCAGGTTAATATAATACACACGACGACAACAGTCGATATAATTAAAAAAAATAAAAGTCCCGTGCAAATTTCTAAAGAGGGTATTTGATATCTATTATTTTGTGGTTGATTATAATTTGGTAAATTATCAATCGTAATATGTTCTATTTGCATTTTAAATTGTATGGGTTTCCTACAAATAGGGCATCCATTACTTGTTCTTAACCATTGAGCATAGCATTTTGCATGGAGATTTCCTTCACAACGACATGTCCTTGCTAAATCATAATCCAAGATGTTTAGAATAGGGTCCTCTGTTTTTTCCATACAAATAAAACACTCCAAACTTGATGTACTTGGAGTGCTTTTTAAAGATATAGTATCTTCCATATTAATTTATCTCATTGGTAAATTTTTAAACTTCTTACTAATAATCTTTATTTATCGTCTTTTAGATGAACTGCTGCGAGTTCTTCTTGTCCCACTATTTTTACTTCTGCGTGCTGTGCTTCTAGACTTGCTTCTACGTCCAGTACTTCTAGACTTGCTTCTTGTTTCACTACTTTTACTTCTACGTCCAGTGCTTCTAGACTTACTTCTATGTGGACTGCGTCTATGTTTAGGGTAGTTGTGATGGTTTCTACGTTCTGTGCTTCTACGCGCTGTTCTTCTATGTCCACTGTTTCTACGCTTAGTTATGTGTGCAGGGGTAGTTACTGTTTTTCGTAAAAATGTGAGAAGAGGATCAACCTCCCTCATTCCCTTATATTCCTCAAGTCTATTTCCTTTCTTAATTTTAATACTTGGAAATCCCATGACAGGAGGAAATGGAAGCATTTGTGACGCATGACTATCAATATCTGCCATCATAACATTGTCAAACTTTCTATCGTTTTTTAATATTTTTTTAACTGTTTCCCATTTAGGTTTTAACATCTCACAATGAGGACAATCTTTCATCATGTAAACCATAACAACGGCATGATGTTTAGGCAAGTGCTCTGTAAAACGAGGCACATCTAATATTGGGTCTGCTACTTGAATTATTTTCATTACTATATATATACTGTTATGAAAAAAATGTTTCTCATAATTTTGGTCTTTTTATTTGGACTTTATATTGTCTCTAATTACACTTCATCTATGGTTGAGGGATTCGGTGTAAACGGAGGATATGAATGTCCTGACATAATTCTTAAAAAGGGGAATAAGATTTTTTTGAAAAAATCTAACAAGGCAATTATACCTGGCGTCAATCCAATTGTCTTTGATAATTTGGAAGATTATGTTGAGTTTACTGAATGGCAACGTTCTCAAAATATCAATTGTCCAGTGCTTTATTTAGAAGAAACAAGTAATGCGCAAGGAGAAATGGTTTATAAGATGCGTCCAGATATGTTTAATCCACAAGGAGGATTAAATTCCTATATACCTGAAGATATACAGACCACGACTGCTCCAAAATATGAAGAATCTTTACTCATAAATGCTTCACGCAATGATCCCCCATACAATAAAAATTCATATCCAGGGTTTGACCCTGATAATCAATATATTGGTTTAGAAGTACCTATTGATAAAATGTTTCACGAACAAGAAAAGAATGTGAAAAGTGATAATCCCATGGACAAAAACTGGGGAGGTGTTGAATATTCAGATGAAGTAGTTGAATCTGGTAAATATAAAGGTGATAACGTATCTATTTATGTTGATTAATTAAATATCTATGTATCAATATATATAGATGCCTAATACTCGTAATAAATTACCTGCACGCTTTGTGCGTAAGTTAGGAAGTAACGCAGAATCAACACTTAAAACAGAAACTCAGGAGATTTTTTTTTCCAAAGCATTAAAAGAATCAGCAAATCATGAGCAAAAAAACTTAATTTCACATTTTGAAAATAAAATTAAAGAAAATCCAATTGAAATACCAATTTATCAAAAGGATTTTAAATATGGAACGTTACGGATTACTCAACCTGGGTACTATATTTTAAAAGAACATATCGTTTTTGACCCAATAAATTTATTTCCTACAGCAGAACAGCAAAGTAAATACCCTGTAAGACCATATCATCTTGGGTTTTTTGCAGCAATAACAATGGAATGTGATGATATTATCTTAAATTTAAATGGATGCTCAATACGACAATCACGTCGCCATAATTTACTGCAACGATTTTTTTCAGTCATAGAATTAGCAAATTCACCATTCATTCCTAAACAGGGACCTGGTGATTTTATTAGTAAAGGTAATTATAACGCAACACATAATTGTTTAATTGCAAATGGTAATCTTGATAATTCATCACATCATGGAATTCATGGAAATGATAATTCCAATGTTATTTTACTTAATTTAAATATTATTGATTATGAAGTTGCTGGTATAGCACTTAATGGTTCTATTAATTCTATTATTTCTGAATGTAAGATGATAGGGAGAAATAAAAATATACCAGTATTGTCATTTTTTTCTCAGGCACTTTTTAGTGCTCATGCATTGGTAAATTGTAATAAAACAGATAATATTATTTATAAAAATCTTGATAGAGATTTACAAATTGCATACGGTGAAATAATAAATGGGAAAAAACAAACTACCTATTTTGAAAATAAAACTGGAAAATATGATGGAAATATGTATGGAATTGTTTTAAATGTTAATGGTGTTGTAATAAACGATTTTCTCTCTACAAGAGATAATACTAAAGGGAATGAAAATATTTTACTTTATAAAAATGAAATTGACAGAGTTGATAGTCACCCAGTTGAAATTTTAGGTTTACCAGTTGAGAGAATCCAAGATAATTCAGAAAGTGCATATGGTGCAAAAAGAATGGTAGGTGCATTTGGGGATGTCTTTGATGTAGCAAAGGTTATGAATACTGAACGTAAATACGAGGGTAATTCACTGTCTGAGGCACAATTATTTTTATCTACATTGCAACCGAAAAAAGGCACTGCAAATATAGCACCAGACGTTATGGAATGGGCGCGTAGTGGTGAGAAGTTGCCTGAAAATTGGAAGTTTGTTCCGGAAGGGGATTCAATGGGGCATTTTATGAAAGGGAATATTGGATTATTCATTTCTGGAGGGAAAAACATAAAAGTGGATACCGTTGAAATTAAAAATGTGGAAATTCGTGGAGATGATATTGGTACATCTCTTTTATTGAATGATAATGAACGTTACTTTCAGGGTGCAAATGCATATGGCGTATTGATGACCGCAAGTGAAAATGTTGAACTTAATAATGTAAACGTTCTTGAGGTAAAAACGCATCACCCAAAGGGTATTGCCAAGAAAATTGAACGACTAAATTAATTACTTGTTGATATTATATATAACAATAAGCAATTCATGACCGAAATGGAAGCAAAAGTACAATCGATGTTTGATGACCTGGAAGCAGCAGCCTGTAATTTTGGTGGATTAAGTTGCTATATATTTATGAATAAATGTTATATGACTCTTCGTGAATATGAAAATTATGAAAACGAGCAATTTTATGAAAATGTTATTGAGGGTACATTTACAATTAGTCCAATGAATAGACTGGTTTATCATTCTGATAATGGATGGGCATTGCAATGTTTTAAAACGCTCTATTGGGTACAACATAATGTTATTCCACATTGTTGTTTTGAAAACCAATTCAATCATACTTTACCTCAAAGAGTATTAATTCCACGTTCAAGTGGCGAAAATACACTTGCATTTACCCGAAGTCAAGAATATGGAACAAGATTTCGTAAATCGCGTTCCAATAAAGACTCAGAAGAACGAATTTATATTAGGGTTTCTTGGACAAATGATAAAAACATAACAGAATCAGTTTCTTGTTTTGATGGTTTATTTAAAGATGTTGATTTAGAAGATATTGTCAGACTTAATCCTGAAATTAAAGAAAAGGGTATGAAATATATTTTGAATTACATAAAAGTTGAAGAATCAATGAACGAAATGCAAAAGCAAGTCATTGAGAAATGTAATAAGAGGTTGGAAGAATGGTGTAAAAAAACGTTGCAACCTATTCTAGATTTCTACACAAATAGTGGAATCGTTCACATAAACTATAAAATTGTGTAGTAATATATGTATATTATGTCTACTGTAGGAATAATTGGGAATGGATTTGTTGGAAATGCAACAGGACAATTTGAAAATCAGGAAATTAAAACCTTAATTTATGACATTACCCCTGAAAAATGTAAACCGGATGGTCTTACATTAGAACAAATATGTACCCAGAGTGATATTATTTTTATTTGTCTTCCTACCCCAATGAAAAAAGATGGAGCATGTTTTTTAGGAATAATTGAAAATGTTGTTTCAGATATGAAGAAGTATATTGATTTTGATAGAAAACCCGTAGTTCTCCGTTCAACTGTTCCCGTTGGAACAGCAGAGAGTCTTAATTGTTTTTTTATGCCAGAATTCCTAACTGAAGCAAACGCATCAAATGATTTTAAGAATACATCATGTTGGATATTTGGGTTAAAAGAAGATAATACTGAACAAAATGCAATTACTCAAAATTTAATGGTGAAAATTTTAGAAAGTAATGTAGATTCAGGAAATATAAAAAGTTGTGAATCCATGTTTGTTTCAACAAAAGAAGCAGAATCCATTAAGTTATTTAAAAATACATTTTTGGCAGTAAAAGTAGGATTTTGCAATGAATTTTATCGTTTTTGTCAAGGGAATAATGTAGATTATAATAAAGTCATAGACGGTGCAGTTACTGATGCTCGAATTACAACGAGTCACACACGTGTGCCAGGTATCAATGGATTATTTGGATTTGGAGGTACGTGTTTTCCCAAAGATATAAGTAGTTTGCAGTATCAGATGAATGGTGTTTCTGTTGAGTCTCCCATTGTAAATGCAGTGATTTATCGTAATAATGAGATTGATAGAAAACAGCAAGATTGGAAGGAAGATGAGGGACGCGCTTTTATCAATTCGTAATAGAATATAAAAATCTATCCTTGTATATTCTATTATAGAAAAATGACATTTACACACTTAATGCGTGAATCTCGTATTTATGGTCACAACAAAGGTCATTTGGATTCTTGTAAAAAATGCAAAGAATTCAAAGCAGAATTTGAACGTAATTTATCTAGAATTAATGTTGAAAAATTTAATGAAATGATTGAATACGAAAAAAAGAAAATTAAATCGTATAAGGAAGATGCAGCTATATATTTAGGTTATAAGTTGCAATCAAAATATTATATTAAGAAAAATTATCCAAATGATATTCATTTAGCAGTGCCATATAATATTATTATTAATAAAGATAATGTAACTAGTGTACTTCTTGAAAAATTAGAAATGCTACCAGATAAATTTGTTATTAAAAAGAATAAATTGAGTGGGTATACAGTCATTGTTGATAAGACCGAGAAAATTAGTTACCAAGAACAAAAATATAAGTATACAACTGGAAATTTGTATGAGATTTTAACGACTATGTTAAGATATGATTATGATAAGAATCCCGAAAATAAAGAAGAAGATAAAATGGATTTGTTTTTAGAAGAGTATATTCCAGTTAAAGAAGAATATAAATTTCATTGCATTCACGGACGTGTTATTATGATTGAACATTATTTGGTAAGCACTGGTCTTTACAATAATAAATGGTATACTCGTGATTGGCGTGAGATTAACTTAATCGGTCGTGATGACCCTTATCCTTATATTGTGTATCCAGATAGTGAATTGAAACGCTATGTTGAAGTCGCAGAAAAAATCGCGAAAGATGTGCAACTCGATTATATCCGTGTTGATACATTTACGTCAGAAGATGGTAAACTTTTTTTTGGTGAATTGTCGCACTCACCTAATGCTTTTCATAATAACTATTCGCCTAAGGAGTTTGATGAACTTTTGTATAAGTTATACACAAAGGAAGTTGATATAAAGGATGCTGATAAACATTTAGAAAAATTCTTGGTTTATGACAAAAAAATAAAATTAGAGGAGACCCCAAAAGAAGAGTTTATTGCAGACGAGGACATTAATAATGACGGAGAAAATTTTAAATTAGAGTTAATTGATAAAAATAATTTTGAACAGCAGATTAGTGCTTTAATAAATTAATTGCCTTTTCGCATGCAATCTGTTCTGCCTTTTTCTTAGTTTTGTGAGTACTTTTTTCCATAAAAACTAAGACCTTTTCTTTTTCTTGGAATAATGTTTCTATAGCATCTAATGAACCCAATGAGTTGAAGTCAACTGCATTTTCCTTTTCAAATGAATAAATTGGAGCACCTAAAGCAATATAAACGCCCATAGTATATCCTTCTTCCTCCGTATTTTTTAGTTCCTGATAGTCAGGAGTAATTTTAAAACGTTTTTGAATAATAACTTGAAATATATTTTTAAAATTGTTATCATTATTTATAATTTCGTCCCAATCAACCAGATTTTCAAATATATTTTCTACAAATACTTGTGTCATCTGGAATCCAGGACCTGTAATAAATAGTGTTTTAAACCATGATTCATCATCATCAATTTGAACTTTGTTAAAATCTAAAAATATGGCACCAAGAAATGCTTCAAATAGGCAACCCAGTTTTTTAACGTTTGTTCGTATTTGTTTTTCCTCTGCGTGTTTTGAAATAACTACCCATTGGTGTAACTTCATTTGGTATGCCAACTTACCAATTGCTTCATTTTTAACAAGTGCAATCTTCTTTTCCGTCATAAATCCCTCGTTCTCCTTTGGAAACCTTCTATAAAGATAAAATTTAGTGATTGCTTCTAAAATACCGTCTCCTAAAAACTCAAGGCGTTCGTTAGATTTAGTTTTAAGAGGTAAACAGTCTGATGGTTGAGGAACTATAGTGATATTGTTATTAATATTTTCGGTCATTGGTTTTTTAACATAAGAAGTATGCACAAAGGCACGCTGATATAATTTAAGATTGTGAACTTTAGGAGGTAATCCATATGTTTTAAGAATACATTGAACGTCATTCAATGTAATCTCTTTATTATTGGTATTAAATGGGTCAAAAATTAATCCATCTTCCGTGTGGTCTAATTCTTGTTCAGGAATAATATCATTTTTGGAAATAGACATATGAGGAAATATATTTATAATTATAGACTTCTTTTTAGATAATTTTTTTTCTTTATATATACTATAATTAAGATGGTACTTATGTCAGCAGGAAAACGAGCTCGCAACCAAGCTTCAATTGTTAATCGCCCCACTTGCGGTGGTAATAAAAAATCAGGATTAATCAGTTACATTCAAATTGTCAATGCGCGTGCTACTGGAAGAACTACCTGTAATACTCGCTATACAACGTGTCTTAACTATCCACTCTGGGAGTGTCCTAAGTCTTACCGTGAAGGTGGACAGAACCAACTTACATCTGGCACCGTTGGACGTGTTGGCGTTCTTGCTACACGTGGGCGTGGTGGATTTGTAATGAGTAGTTTCTAAGCATTTAAAGATATGCAGTTATTCATATTTAATAATTTTGAATAAATATGAATTTAATTTTGGATTGTAGAGAGAGAAAGTTAATTAAATATATTGAAGCAAATGAAATTCCGCATTCTGTTGAATCGTTAACTTTAGGCGATATATGCATTAAAAATACAGAAGGTCAAATGGTGGCATTATTTGAGAGAAAAACGATTCAGGATCTTTTAAGTAGTATTAGTGATGGTCGTTATGAGGAACAATCGTATCGTTTGTTGGAATGTGGTCTGCCAAAAAATCGGGTTTTTTACATTATTGAGGGAAATATTGAAAATTACGTGGGTAAGGGAAGTGGTTTATATTCTAAAAGCACAGTACATGGTTGTCTTTTTAGTTTAACATTTATGAAAGGTTTCTCTCTACTTTGTTCTAACTCACTAACTCATACCGGTGATATAATAATTAAATTTTTTAAAAAATTGCAGAGTGAACCATCATTAATTGAAAAGGCGAGAGAAGCAACTTATTTAGATAGCGTTAAATTAACTAAGACGTCTAATATGAGTGATGAAATGGTAACGGTAATGATGCTTGCTCAGATACCCAAAGTTAGTAAAAATGCTGCTGAAACAATTATGAAAAAATATGATTTTAATATCAGCAGTCTTGTAAAAGCATTAGAGGAAGAACCAAGTTGTTTGGATGAAATCTATAGTGAGATAGCAAATAATAAAAAAAGGAAATTAAGTAAACCGTGTATTACAAATGTAAAAAAATATCTATATACTATAGGAGGACAAAAATGAAGTTTGATTTTAAATGGAAACCTATAACTGTTGTTGTGGCACTTTTAGTGTTAATTGGAACTCTTTATTTTATTACAAGAAATCCTATCGTAGAAGGATTAGCTAATCCATCTCATACGGAATTCGTTGTTAAGAGTATTAAAAATGATATTACAAGGTTGGATGATTCTTTTTTGTTTTCAAAATATCAAAATAATTATAAACAAATTATAAATGATTTAATGAAATGGTGTGATTTGCAAATATTACAAGTGTTAGTTGCAAATAAAATAAATATTCAGGAAGGTGTAGATACTGCAAATACCGAATTAATTACATCCTTAAATCAGTATTCTCAATTTAAGAATACATTACAAGGTGTAAATGATAGTGTGTTAACTAATCTACAAGCGAAACAATAGTGTAAATAATTAACGGTATAAATGCTCCAAAAAAACACCAAAGTTCACCGGTATTATATTTAAAATATTTACGACTCAAAAATAAGAAAAAATATGTTATAACAAACAAAATTGATGCGTATTTAAAGTCAAACAAATAGAAAATATTGATTGCCAATAAGACGAGATACGCATATGGACTACTATATTTCATCCATGGCCATTTAAGATGACCGTGTTCAACACCTGTTACTAGTTTGTCATTACGCAAAAATTTTACGTAATTATAAAGCAAATGAATACCGTATCCTAGATTTAGTGCAGCAATGGGGAGGTTATAATTTTTCATAGAAAATATATCTGGTTTGTAAATCAAATACTTAATGAGGTAGAAAATAACAGGTTGTCCTATATTGAGTAGAGGTCCAATAATTGTGGTTATCTTGTTGAGTCCTATCTTGTTTTTTAGGTCTATCCAGAAGAAATAGTCCATCAATTGAATGAGAGAAATGAAAATAAAGATTATGCCGGTTGCCTTATTCTCTAAACCATATGATTTTGAGTTACTGTTAATCAATAATGCAGAGAATGTTGTTCCTAGTGCAAATGTTAAAAAAGATACAGGGGCATTGAAACACATAGATATATATATTATGCGTTTATTATTTCGAAAGGGCAATTATACCACAGGTTACTCTTTCTCCGGCATTTCCCGAAATTAGAGACTGTTTTTTCTTTGCTCCTTCGCCTAAACCTAAATCGTCTTTATCTGCATGCACAACAATCATTCTTCCTAATATTGCTGTTTTTCCTTTTGTAAGTGTTAGATAAGGTGCATAGAGTGTTCCTTTTGATTTACCATCTTTCGCAGTTATATTTCCCAAGTCACCTAGATGTCTTTTTGTTGATGGCGAATCTAAACCACCGTGTACATTATGAAAAGGATTAAAATGAGGACCAGCACTTATACACCCATTGGTCAAATCTCCATATTCATGGATATGAAAACCGTGTTCTCCATCTTTCAGTCCTTTTATATCATAAGTAATTTTCATTCCTTTTTTGTCGGGTTCTTCGTAAAAATGAATTACTCCTGAAATGCCGTGCATATTTGGTTCCAATACTGCAATACCGGTTTTTGTTTCGTATAATTTGGTACGTTTTAATGATTTTTTTGGCATTTTATATTTAATTCCTATTTTTTACTCTCACATATTTCTATATATGTCT
>Ga0213861_10000114_pt1 | contig 59661 bp, 62 predicted proteins | sample PICome_4_FD_160110 | JGI IMG/M metagenome (GOLD analysis project Ga0213861, IMG submission 160110) | Coastal seawater microbial communities near Pivers Island, North Carolina, United States - PICO131 | ecosystem: Environmental > Aquatic > Marine > Coastal | place: USA: North Carolina... | reverse complement strand
CAGATCGCGAACTCGATAATGTTCTTGCGAAGAATTGTTTTCATCGGTTACCCACTTGCTGAATTTCTTGTGCTTTGGTGGGTTGCGAGTTTGATCGGTTGGGGCTTCGCGCTCCTATTGGTCATTGCTGGGTTTCCCGCCGGTGCCGCATTGATGCGAAACGCTGCCGCCAAAGCGACCACACTCCAGTCGGCCGATCCTGAACAACGCCCAACAATTGCACGCAGCACCACCATGATGTTTCTAGCTGGGATCCTGGTGATGATTCCTGGATTCATCACTGACGTGGTCGGCATCGCTCTACTCTTTCCGCCATTGCAACGTGTGGTTGCACGCTCTACCGGTGCCTGGGTTGGTGCACGCATGACACGTGTCCCCGGTTTTAATTCATCTGGATTTTCGGGGGAGCAGTTTGGTTTCTATGCACAGGGGGATGTAGTCCAAGGCTTTGTTGTTAATTCCCAGGATTCAGAATCGAACGAGCACACTTCTCAAGAAGAGGATGGAAAAAACAATGGTGGGAACCCATTCGGGCTCCCACCACGGATCGAAGAATAGTTTTTTAAGCGCTGCGCTTGAGACTCAACTCACCACGCGCTTCATGTAACAGTGCGACTCTTTCGTCGTATAGATCTGCGAGTTCCTTGAGAGTGCGACGTTCCAAGAGCATGTCCCAGTGTGTTCGTACATAACGTTCCTCTGGCTTCTCTGGTGCAATCTCATTGGGCCGTACTCCAACCGCACCACACCTGCAGTCCCATTCGTGCGGTATTTCATCTGCTTCGGTAGACATTGGGATCACGGTTTCGTGATTATTAGGACAGATATAGGTGACAAGGATTCGCTCAGCAGCAGGTACGTTGTCATCGCGCTCAAGACTGAGTGCACCAAGCCGGGTTCCGCGCATTGATGTTTCGATCATCAGGGCCCCTTCCGTCTATTTATGACCCGCCCATGCGGGTATATCCCTAAGACGCCTGAGCGACGCACTCGGTTCCAGCCCACAAAACACAGACTTATCCGCTCAACGTGAACCTTGTGACTATGTGAATTAGGTCAAAGGACTTCAGGCGAGAAATACCGTGAAACCACGGTAGAAAGCACTCAATGCCCCTTGTAACATCCAGTTACCGCACAGAACCCAGAACAGGGGATCAACATGAAAAATCCAGCTGAAAATAATGGTTCAGGGGACTACGACTTGTCCGACGAGGTCTTGGACGGTGCCGCGGGAGGAGGAGACGCGCCGGTCAAAAGTGCATCGAATATTCCGTGTTGATTTTGCGGCATAACTTTAAGGGCCCCAAGACCCAGTATCATGGCGCTGATGAGCGAGGGCGAAAATAAAACCCATGAGTTCGACCCCCATGCGGGTCGGGCGCTGGATCGCCTCATCAACTTTTCAGACGCAGTAGTTGCAGTCGCAATAACCGTACTGGTTCTACCTCTGGCTGATATCGCGATTCCCCAGGAAGACACATCCGTCTGGATGGTGCTCAATGCGCGCCTGGGTGAAGTAATCACTTTCCTCTTCACATTCTTCGTGGTTGCGGTCATGTGGCGGCTTCATAACAGGATATTCAACGTGCTTGTGGCCTATGACATGCCAATTTTCTGGCTCAATATGCTGTGGCTTGCGGTCATTGTCTTTTTGCCCGTGACCAGTTCGCTATACGGAGTTGGTAAGGAAACGGGATCCTCATGGTCCTCCGGTTCGCTCAGCGGAGCGGGACTTCTCTACTGGCTGTCCCTGGCGGCAATTTCGGGTCTTGGCACCTTCATGGCGTGGCATGTGCGTAAGAATCCTCAGTTGGTGGACGCTCGAGCTCTGGCAGGTATCCAGACCCTCAGTTGGCATGCGCGGTATCGAGGCGCTGCCTATGCCGGTTATTTTGTGCTCATTGGAGTTGTGTCTCTTTTTGCCCCTGAAATATCGGCGTGGATGCCGCTGGGGCTAATCCCTTTGGGTCGGGTTATGCGACCAGAGTCATAACCACCCCGTTAACGCCGATAATGCACATTATGTCAGAATTAAAACAATGAGCATTTCACACGCGGGCTGTGTCAAGATCACCACATGCGCATCGGCGGGATTGAAATAGGTGTCCTCCGTGGCGCCCTTCGCACTGCCTATCCTGCGAGAGCTCGATGGTCGGTTCCCTCCAACAATATTGATCTGCGACGGTCGACGTCGGGCGAACTTGACCATTTTTTAGCCACTAATTTTTATGAATCAAAAGAAGTCACATGGTGTGATGAAATCATTCCCAGATCCGATTCAGTCGTTGATTTAAGACTACGGATATACACGCCGCAAAGACTCAATTCTGAGAGCGGGACTTTGTACTACATCCACGGCGGTGGGCTAATTTTCAGCGGAGTTGATACCTATGACGCCAGATGTGCATATTGGGCGCAGCAGAGCAATTCCACGGTTGTCTCGGTGGACTACCGTTTAGCGCCCGAGCATCCATTTCCTGCTCCCCTAGATGACTGCATCGAAGGCCTGCGGTGGGTCCGGGATCACATATCGACGGGAAAATACCTTTGTGTCGTCGGGGATAGTGCGGGTGGAGGCCTCGCGGCCGCCGTGGCTCTGCGCAACCGAGATGAACAAATCGTGACCCTGAGTGCCCAAATTCTTATTTATCCCATGCTCGACCATCGGAACATAGATCCGAATTCTGGATTGACAGGACCCCTGATCACGTGGACCTATGCAGACAACGCCCTTGGATGGAATGCCTATCTTGGTCACACATCAGACACTGCTCAAGCATCCGAATACGCCTCCCCCGCGCTAGCCAGGGATCTATCCGGACTTCCTCCCACGTATATCGAGACCGGCACAATGGACATATTCATGAATGAAGACATCGAATACGCGCAACGTTTGATGAATGCGGGTGTGGCTACTGAGGCTCATGTTTGGAATGGCGCGCTTCATGGGTTCGACTACTTCGCCCCTCGTTCTCGCCTGTCACGCAAAGCTTGGGACGCGCGCTGCTCCTTTATTGCAGCTTGCCCGAGTAGCTAGATCGCAATCTTCTGCAGTCATCCTTTACGAGGATAAGATCAGGCTTTTCAGAATCCTTGGACGAAATATATGACGTTAGACTCCTGCATCCACCTGTTCGAACAAATTGTTAACAAAGAACTCACGGAGCATGGGAAAGACAATCTCAGGCGACTCTAATATTGGGCTGTGCCCAACATTTGCCAAGCTAATGAGCTCCGAGTTAGGAAGTTCAGCGTGCATTGCCGCAGACCAGCTCGGTGGACGAACCCAATCTTCCTGTCCTGAAATTATTAGTGTGGGTATCGTAATGTTATGCAAATGATGCATCACACTCGTTCGTTCAACGACTCCACGCATTGCAGGCAAGAGATCTAAATCAAGTTGTGCCAGTTGTGCGCGGAGCCCCTCTGAAATGGAAGATCGCTGAGGATCATTTCGACAGGTCTCCCCAAGCATCACCTTGTATGTGTATTCCAAGGCATCACCTGTAAAGCCTGAAGCCTCCACCCCCTTGACCCATTTGTGGAAATCTTGCAGTTGATTGGGTGGCTCATCGCAGGCGGAAGACCCGAGAAGGGCTACCGAATTGATTCTCTCTGGATTGTTGTAAGCGACCCGCAGTCCCACATCACCACCCATCGATTGCGCTAGAAGGCCATAAGTGTCAACGCTATGACGGCGGGAAAAGACATCTATGAAAGACTGGATATCTGCTGCGTATAGGTCCATGTCCAGAATGGACTGGTGTTCAAGGTTTGCGCTACGCCCTTGCCCCCTAAAGTCGGGTACCACTACAAATAGTTCGTCGGACACAGACTCTGCCCACTCATAAAACATCCCACCATTGAGAAAAAGGGAATGTAAACACAATACGGCTTTACTCGTTGGCGTCCCAAATGTGCGGGTATACATGTCACAACCAGGAATGGGGATCACTTCTGAATTCATTGTTTTACCTCCCTATGGAGTATTAAACACACAATTCAGTCACTTTTTGGGCTAGTTGAGGAACGAATGGCAAGGTCAAACGGCAAAAATTTGCGTCGTGGGGGTCCAGTGAAGCCATCCATTCTCTCGATGAGGAATTTCATGCCAATTGCTCCAATTTGTTCGCGGGGAACATCAACCGTGGTCAATTCCAACGGGCCTGCGGACGAAAACGTCATGTTATCGAACCCGGCGACAGCGATATCTTCAGGTACTGAGAATCCATTATCTCTGCAGGCGTCAAGAATGCCAATGGCAATTACGTCATTCCCCCCAATAATGCACTCGATACGCTTGTTCTCCTGCAGCAGACTCAATGCCCGGTTGTACCCTGACATGCGAGTTGGTGTTCCATGTAAATTTGGCTGAGCTTCATTAATCAAATTGATGCCCTTTCTTGCCAAGCCCATCCGAATACCATTTACGCGGGCCGCTGAAGCATTGGAGTCAGAGGGTCCACCCAAGCAGGCCACCGTTTTTCTTCCAGTTGCTGCAATGTGATCGCCCAGAGCTACTCCACCTGAGTAGTCGTCTATGCCAACCCAGTCAGCTACCACGCCTTGAACATCGCGCACGAGTTTGACAAAAGGGATGGCGTGCTTCTGCAATCTCCGGAGCAATTCTGCGTCCGCATTCGTCAATGACGTAAACAGCAAACCGCCAAGTCTTCGATCTAGGAAGCCGTCCACTACCTCCTTCAATGACTCACTCTCGGGCCCTACACTAGAAAGAAAGACGTCATAGTCATGTTCTCCAGCCGTCTTTACTACGCCTTGTGACAGATCAGCGTAAAAGGGATTCGCCAGATCCACCACACTAAGCCCAACGGTGCGCGAACGACCGATTCGCAGCTCCTGCGCCAAAGTGTTCCTTCGATAACCCAGTCCGTCAGCGACGGCTAAAATGCGGGACCGAACCTCAGGGCTCAGGCCAACTCTTTCATTCAGGGCATTCGATACAGAAGCAACGGAAACACCTGCCACTTCTGCGACAGTCGCCATAGTAACCCTTGATGTAGAACCTAACTCCGATGTCACTGTGCCCTCCCCGCATAGACCATGAGTTGGGAAGCCTAATCCTGCTCTCTTCGAGATATGAATCTGGCTCGAGAACTAATAGACACCACCATCAATAATCATTGACTGTCCTGTCATATATGAGGAAGCATCTGATATCAAGAACAACACAGCTTGAGCAATTTCCTCATTAGATCCTTGCCTGCGCAATGGCACAATTGCCTTAATGGCCTCGGCATGGGCATCGACTCCCCCCATGAAATTAATTGCGGGTTCATTAAATGCCGTATCAATCCATCCTGGACACAGTACATTCACGCGAACATCGAACGGTGCCATTTCTGCAGCAAGCGATTTGCCAAATCCAATAATTGCCCCTTTTGAAGCGGAGTATGCGGTCATTCCTGGGCCCCCCTTAACCCCAGCGAGGGAGGCAGTCATCACGATCGCTCCCCCATTTTGGGCCTTAAGTATCGGAACAACGTGTTTAGTCACGTAGAAGCAGTGACGCGGATTGACATCAAAGAGCGCATCCCAATCGTCGCTGTCGAACTCATCTACCCGACCAGACCTCTGAAGCCCAGCGTTTAAGAACACACCGTCAACAACGCCGCCGAGGTAACTCGCTGCCTGAGTGACAAAGTTTGCTACTTCTGCCTCGCTGCGGACATCAAGCTGGAATGCCTTCGCTTTACCACCAGCACTTTCAATCTTCTCGACTGTTTCTTGTGTTCCTGCGAGATCGAGATCACCAATTGCGATGGTAGCTCCTTTTTCGGCTAACAACAGCGCAGATGCCCGGCCAATATTGCCCGCTCCACCGGTCATCAAGATCTTCTTGCCTTCAAGTGTTGCCAAATCCTTCATCATGCGCCCTCAAGAACTACGGCTGCAGCCAATGCGATTTGTTCATCTTGATCAGGGCTTCCGCCGGCTACCCCGACAGCTCCGACAACTTCGCCGTTTATCGTCACTGGAACACCGCCGCCGAACGTGATCAGCGCACGGCCAGCCTTGAAATGTGCCGACTCTAGGCCAAACAACGGTGCGCCCGGTTGCACATACTCTCCAAGTGCGGAAGTCGGTGCGTTCATGGATCGCGAGGTATAGGCCTTGGCCTGTGAGATCTCGGCGCTTGCAAGAAGCGCCCCATCCATGCGAACGAATCCAAGTAGTTCGCGACCTGAATCCATAATCGCGATGGATGAAGGGGATCCAATTTCATTTGCTTTATTCTCGGCACTTTCAAGTGCGCGCTTTACCGCTGCCAGAGTGATTGCTTCCATGATCTTCTCCTTTTGATAGTTGTGTACTGCCTTGTGGTTGTTTTGTATTGCTTCAGATCTATTAATTTGTTTTAATCGCTAAAGGTCGCACGGGAGAACCCGTCACACCTTGCATTTTGAGTGGCAGGCAGACAAAGGTGAACTCCCAGCACTCCGCTGCAGCTAGTTCCTCCAGCAGCAGGTTTTCAACAATGTAGATTCCATTTTGAATAATCAAAACCACGTGGCATGGCAAAGAGCCCAACTCGATGTCGACATTGTCAGGATAGTCAAATGCCACGTTATCTGCGCCACAGAGAAATGGTCCTTGTTCAGCTAGCCAAAGTGCACCGTCAGCCGATATCCCAGCAGCCGACAGATAATCATCTGTATCGCTGAAAGTTGCCCCCCAACCAGTTCGAATCAAGACACAGGAACCCTTCATGATTGCTATACCCTGGGATTCGGCTGCATCTTCAAGATCTTGCCGAGTGATCAAGTAGCCCTTGGGCAACCGTGCAACGCCCTTGCTCCTAGCGACATCGAGGAGAACTGCTGGGCGAATAATAGGTTCAATTGTCTCCACACCGAGATCAAGAAACCCTCTTGGCGTCTGGTTTGAAGAATTGACCTTGATTCCCCCGTACATCTCCATTTCAAGTGCTTGATGACACAGCGCATCAATGTGCGTTCCGCTGTGTTCCTGCATAGTTACCGTTCCTGATGCGCTCGTTCGAGCCTGTCCCGGCACATCAACGTGATGGCGATGCAGCGTGTAGACAAATCCGGGCCAATGGTGGGGATAAATTGGTGCCCCAATAAATCTCTGTTGTTCAAGATCAAACACTGAAGCATTCTTTAACGCCTCGCTCAATGCGTTTATTGATTCAGTCATGGACTACTACCTCTCTAGATTTCATGCGGGGAAACCGCCATCATGTATTTTCTGAACTGTGTACTCACCGACGGCAAGGGAACTTGTCCAAGCAGGGGAAACGGCGTTCATCATGTGTGTTGAACTCTCCCCCGATATGACGAGAAAGTCCATTACTAATTGCTTCGACGGAACATGTAGCAATTGAGCACGGACCCCAGGCTTCCCTCGCTCCTTAAAATGCTTTTTATTTATCGAGGGAACAAGTGGCTTGGCTTGATTGACCAAGTATGTTTTGTTGTACTTTGGAAGCTCCGATGCGATTAATTCGGCGACATTGTGGTGTGGACTGGTCAGGAATCTGGGATAGAGTCGTGAAATCTCGAGCAACTCTTTCGGTAACAAAGCATAAGGTTTGCCGTAGTCCTCGCGCTTTAACGCTGGGATTGCCGTTGGGCCGATTTTCACTCTGCCTTCAACGGTAATGGTCACGTGTACACCCAAAAATGGATTCTTTGGATTTGGAACCGGATAAACTTGCCTAGTCAGGCGTCCGTCTGGCCAATCGCTATAAAGGTATAGCCCTTTGAACGGTAACATTTTGTAATCTAGGCCAACATCGAACCAGTGAGCTACTTTGTCGGCATAGAGTCCCGCTGCATTGACAATATGACCTGCGCGAATGACCTCACCTGTACTAAGAGTTAGTTCCCCTGCTCGTCCAGTAACGACTGATACACCTAATCGCAATTCGCAGCCTTGATCGACAACAACCTCGGCCAACTTTTTCGTTACACCTACGGGGCTTGACACGGCAGTCAAAGGCGACCAAATTGCTTTACCTGCGGTGCGTGCCAGCGGTTCGAGCTCCCGAAGTTGATTTTCATCGACAATCTCGAGCTCACAGCCATTGAGAAGACCTCGGCGGTACAACTCTTCCAAGGCCGGTATCTCTGCATGAGACTGTGTAACAACAACTTTTCCTGTTTCACGAATCGGAACTCCGTGCTCATAGCAAAAGGCCCGCAACATCGCGTTCCCATCTTTGGTCAATCGCGCCTTGAGCGAGTCTGGCGCATAGTAGAAGCCAGCATGGAGCACGCCGCTGTTGCGACCCGAAGCATGTGCGCCCACGTGGGTCTCTTTATCGAGGACAATGATTTTGTCCGAAGGGTTCCGCGCTTTCCATGCTTTTGCAATGCCAAGCCCGACAACGCCACCCCCTACGATGGCTAAGTCCCACATACTTGAGTTGTTCTGGGATGAAAAATTACTCACCTGCGGCCTCAACTGGTTGCCCCATGTTCTTGACAAGATTGTCCGCGCATCGAGCCGCTAAGGTGACAATTGTCGATGTTGGATTGCCCGCGCCCCCGCTGGTCATGGAGCTACCATCGCAAACCACCAAACCAGGCGTGTCCCATACACGATTCCATTTGTCCGTCACACCATTTTCTGGATCTGCACTCATTCGCGCCGTCCCCATTAGATGCCATCCAGGCTGGGAGAATCGCTCGTCCATTGGCTGAAGATCAAGTCCGATTGCACCTGCAGCATTTGCGATCTCCTGTAGACGGTCACTACCAAATTCAAGTAGTTTCCTAGTGTTTTCATGCAGGTCGTAATGCACATTAGCCGCGGGCAGACCACCAGCATCTTTCACAATGGGGTCGAGAGTCACCCGATTCGTGGCAACTGGCAGATCGTCCGCCTGAATGGCGCAAAAAATATGACGGTCAAATCTTTCCTCGAATTCGTTATGATGTTTGCTACCCCACGCCGCGGGCCGCGTGCGCGTGGTTGCACCCAATGCGCTGACTGCAGGACCCCAGGCGCCGCCAAATGTGATCGTCACACCATTTACAAAATCATGATTCGGGTCCGTGTCATACCACTCTTGCACGTAAGGTCCTGCACCAAAAGGCCCTTTGTAGTGTTCTGTGGAGTGATCAAACCACATATCAGCTAAGCGGTAGCCATGTGTCATGAAGTACCTGCCCACCTGATCATTATTGTTACCCAGACCCTGGGGATGCTTCGATCCCTCAGACATCAGAAGCAAACGTGGCGTGCCAATGCCATTTGCAGATACAACAACGACTTGTGCAGTTATCTTGTGCTCTGTGCCTGTATCAATATCCGTATAAATTACACCGGATGCACGTCCTTGCGTGTCCGTTGTAACCGAAGAGACTCGGGACCCTGGCCTCAAGTCCAGACCACGGGCGAGCGCAGATGACAGGTAGACATCCTGTGCTGTACCAAGTGAACCCCTTGGACATCCCAGGTTGCACATGCCGCATGAATTACAGGGCAGCCGATCCCCTACACGCTGAGTAAGAATCGCGTTATCTGCAGGCCACCAATGCACATTCAATTTTTCAAGGCCCTCGGCAATAATCGCGGCGTATTTTCCATGGCCGACTAACGGCATACGATGAGCATCGCTGCGATCGGGATAGGCTCTATCTCCTTTGAGGCCTGATATTCCTATCTCGTTATCTGTAAGGTCGTAGTACTGTGCAAGATCTTCATAGGTGATGGGCCAATCGATAGCGCCCTCAAGTCCGTGCTCAGTGCCTTTAAGAAAGTCGACTGGCTTAAGCCTGTGCCAGAAAGCCGAGTAATGATTAGTGCTGCCCCCCACCGCGTTGTACAGGTAAGGCTGAAACGTCCCGTTTGTTTCGACTGGGAAGTCGTACTCCAGACCGCGAATATTGGGGTTGAAAGCCCATTCTCTTCCAATTGAGAATTCCCAATCGGATGTGAATGTTGGATGATCCACGGCAGCAACAGTTGGACCTTGTTCGAGACAAACGACTCGTGCACCTGCATTTGTAAGAACCTGGGAGATCTTAAGCCCAGCCATTCCGGCTCCAACAACTATTACATCGACTTCTTCGGAATTAGCCATGATTTTTAGTTACCTCCGCACTACTGAAATGAAATCCTCGCGTCGTCCTAGGTTGCGCCTGATTAACCTCGGTTCTATACCCGAGCGGTTGAGGTGCACCGTGATAGGCGTATCCCCTCTTGGAAAGCGCATCAAGAACCAAATTGGAAGCATAATATGCATGGTAGATAAAGTCCCGAAACCAAATAAAGAGTTCCGCATGCTCCATTTCGAGTGCGTGCATTGCCTCCTCTGAACTTAAATCAGGTCCAAGGAGCTCGATGACTCGTTTCAGGTTTTCTCGATCCTGATCGCTGCTTCGTTCTTCGATGAAATTGACAACGCGAGCAGATGAGGCGCTTGGGTAATGTTCGTTACCTGGAATGAGTACATCAGCCGCCAACGCAATAGCTGATGACAATTCGTTGCTGAATTCCAGTCCGTAATAACCCGGTCGGGATGGATGTGGAAACTCCATGATGACCTCAGGTGCTCACTGAGGCCCGGTAAATGGGACCCCGATCGACAACGCGTTCCAAAATCTCCAAATAGGTTTCGGTGTCATCATGGGCCGGCACCGGCAACTGACCTGGATAACCAAGCAATTCCTTGACACCAGGGTTGAGAAAGTATGCCCCTGAAGTTAAAACGCCAAGCGCGTCGAATGCTTCAGTGTCATTGGCATTCAGGTTCTCGAGTGCGCGAGCAGGAACCTCTCCTCGGCACGAGTCAATCGATCTGAGAAATGCTTCGACGAGATCCGGCCTATACCCCAAGGCGGTGTTTATCCAGGTGGTTGGAACATCAGCTTCAGACGCGCTTGGCATTCCTTCTGCTGCAGGAATAAGTTCATTTGCCAGTGCGCTGTAGGTTTCTATTTGTACTGGATTAAGCATCAGCATTCCTTCCTAGTTTGCGGTCTTCTGATCTGTATGTGTCTCTGCGAGATGTCGCATGGACCTGAGAGCATTCGCCATAATGGTGGCAGTTGGATTAACTCCAGATGAAGTAACAAAAACGCTTCCATCGATCACATAAAGATTGGGGCAATCGTGGGCACGACCGAATTGATCAACTACCGAAGTGGAACTATCATCTCCCATTCGGGCTGTTCCAAGAAGGTGCCAACCACAATCGCGCATCAACTTCGTAACGGAAATTGTTGTGGCCCCGGCAGCCTCGTGCGCCTCAACTGCTCGATCCACGTGGAAGTCGATGAGCCTAGAAGTGTTTTCAGAACTCTTGTAGTGCAGTTCGGGGATAGGAATGCCGTCTGAATCTACATTAATACTGTCCAAAACAATTTGATTGTTTTCGTCAGGCAGATCCTCCGCAATGATGCCCCACTCGAAGGACTTGCCAAGAACGGTCTTTACATTACGATGAAAATTGACTCCGAAAGACTCCTCGATAGGTCTCCCACCGTATCCAGCGCGCATTCCCAGTGGTCCACCTGTTGGCATAACATTCCATTTCGCCCCACGAACAAACCCCCTGCTCGCATCAGTCTCGTAAAACTCCATCGACTCAATTGACTGCCCAGCTGGGCCAAGCCAACTTTCAAGTTCATCTTCGTACGTGCCAACAACTGCCGCATATGGATGCATCATGAGACGCTTTCCAACAAGCCCTGACGAGTTGGCCAAGCCATCGGGATGGGCACTGGACTTCGAAAGTAACAAAAGACGAGGGGTGCCGATTCCATTACCTGCTAGCACTACGACTTTTGCCTTCTGATGGTGCTCATTACCCTCCCGATCGACATAGTTAGCTCCCGTTGCAAGACCTTCTGCATTGACGGTGACTTCGCTAACACGCGCTCCAGTAACAAGATGGGCACCAAGTTCCAACGCATATGGCCAGTGTGTGAGGTCAGTGCTCGCCTTTGCACCTGCAGGACAGCCCGTCAAACAAGCGCCGTATCGCAGACACTGAGCTCGATGACCTACGGCCTTCGAAGCAATGGAGTTGTTGCCAGGCCACCAATGCCAGCCGAGCTTGTCCATGCCTGAGGCAGCTTTGTGACCATATTTACCGATTGGGAGCGGGGGTAGCGGATAGCCTCCCCCATCAGGGTAGGCAGTGTTTCCAGCAAGACCTGAGACCGCCATGTCTCGCTCAATCTCTTGGTAGAAAGGTAGTAGATCCTCATAGGAGAAGGGCCAGTCATCTGCCACCCCATCTTGGGTATGCACCTGAAAGTCAGACGGCAGCGCCCTACACCAATGTGCAGCGTACAGAATGGTGCTGCCCCCAACGGCATTGAACATCAATGGATTGACATCCGAATCGTCCGTATTCACGCTGTAGTCTGATGGATTTTGTCGGACGTTTGGATTGGGGTGCCATTGCTTTTGTCGACTTAATTCCCATTCAGGCTTATCACCAGTAAATTCGGTCGCAGGGGTCCAGTCACCTTGCTCTAGACAGACGACGCTGAAGCCTTGCTGCACGAGCTCGCGAACGGCCACGGAGCCCGAAGCGCCAGCACCAATAACCAATACGTCTGCTGTCTCGGGACGAGGCTTCTGTATCAGGTGCGCATTTGACATATTTACTCCTCTATTTCATCGACGTAACTACTGACTTAACCTTCAATAACCTTTACTGCTACTTATCAATCCGTTTAAGTTTTTTCCCTGCATGAATAGTTCAAGATTCTCGCTGGCAAAATTTACAAACCCTTCCATCTTCGCCGTAGGTGGATTTGCCACGTGTGGTGTAACGAGACAATTGGGCAAGCCAAAAAGCACATGAGAAGGTGGTAATGGTTCAGGATCCGTTACATCTAGAGCAGCGAAACGAATGGATCGTTCTGTTAATGCGGAGACTAAATCATCCGTTACTACAAGATCGCCCCTTGAAATATTGATAAGGCTTGCATCCCTGTCCATATGATCGAGAAAATCAGCATCCACCATGCCTCTTGTCTTGTCTGTGGATGGGCAAGCGAGGACGACCACGTCGAAACGATGAAGTTGATCTTGAAGCTGATCAAAGGAGATCTCTGACCAGTCGCCTGCAAGCCGTCCTGTTTCACGAGTTCCAAACACGATCTCGCAACCTAGGGCCATTAAGAGTGTCGCTAAATGTCTACCAATGCCTCCCGCTCCGACTATTAGAACGGTTGATCCCCTTAAGGTCCGAACATTTAGGGACTTCGGATCCCATGACATTGAGCGGGCAGAACTTACGATTTCGTGGTGGCCGGCCAAAATCATGGCCAACGCATGTTCTGCAACTTGCGAACCGTAGGCGCCCGCGGCGCTTGTGGTTTGAAATTCACCATCGAGGATCTGCGGTACTAGCCATTTTTCAATACCAGCATCGGGCAGTTGTAACCACTTTAGATTGTCTGACCACTGTCCAACAATCTCATTGGGATCTCGTCCAAACCACAGAATTATATCCGCTTCATGCGGGCTTGTTACGAGCACACCATGAGACTTGACCAGCTCGATTAAATCGGGCCACGGGCTTGGTCCGGCAAAAATCCTGGGCTGACCGTTCACAATATTCACCATTTGAAGTCAGCTACCTTGAACATTTTGATTTTATCTTCATCGAAGGTAAGCCCGAGACCCGTATTGTTTTCGACTAAAACCTCACCGTTTGAAAATTTCATTCGACTGTCTGGCGTGAGCAAGATTTCAAAGTTATATATATCCTTTTCCAACATAAAATGCTCGACGATCACGCAATTTTCGAGCGCCGTTGCCAGATGACCATGGATATTCGCATGCCAGTGAGGTGCAATCGCCATCTGGGCAACGCTGGCTGCTTGAGCTACTTTGACAAACTCAGTAATTCCTCCAATTACACCAGCATCAATTTGGAGAAAGTCAACAGCCCGAGCATCAATGTACGGTCGAACCTCATGGCGAGTCTGCAGAATCTCGCCTGATGCAATGGGTGTAGCAAACCTAGATTTGAGGAATGAATGCCCCTCGACATCGCTGGGTCCTAATGGCTCTTCAAACCACCAGAGCCCCCTGTCCCCCGCAGCCAATTCAAACTTCTCCAAAGCTTTTGCCGCGACATAGCTGTTCCCGTATGCATTGTTAGCATCGAGCGCAAGTTCATGATGCAATGGCAATACTTCAAGTGCCGCTGCAACCCGCTCAGCATCCTGGAGAACGCCATATCCGCCAACTTTGATTTTATGCTTGGTAAAGCCACTTTTTACATTCTGATTCATCTCGGTCGTTATCGATTCGATTGGGTCAACTCCGCTATAAAAATACCCACCAGAAGCGTAGGCGGGCACACCTTGGGCTCGCCCCCCTAGAGCGACGGAAAGTGACACATTCATTTCGCGTGTCCGTAGATCCCACAAGGCGATATCTATTGCAGACAGCACACGCATGGCAAGACCACCTCGACCTATCAACAGCGTTTCAAGGTAAAGTTTTTCCCAGATATTAGTAATGCTTTCCGAGATCATGTCATTTAATAGAGGGGCGAATACCTCCTCGAACATCGTGACCGCCGTATGTGAACCATGACTGCCCACATATGTGTAGCCAACGCCTTCCACACCCGTCGAATTGTCGCGCAACCTAACGAGCAAGAAGTGGCGCCCTCGGATTAGTCGAGTTGAAATCCCCGTCACTCGCTCCAAAGGAAGTTCAATTCCTACTGCGGCGATTGAAATCATGGTTGCCCCATATCAATGTCAACTCCAAGGTGAGCCTGAGTAACATGCTTGGTAAAAATGCGTCGCCAAATGCTCATACGAATGTCATCCATGGGTGTCACATCTAATTGACTGCTTCGAACGGCAAGTTCTTCTTCGCTCACCAGTAAATTCAGAGACCTATTATCAATATCCAGCTCAATAATGTCTCCATCTTGAACTAAACCGATCGGTCCACCAACCACGCTCTCAGGCGAGCAATGAAGCACCACCGTTCCATATGAGGTGCCGCTCATCCTTGCGTCTGAGACTCGGAGGATGTCTTTCACACCCTTTATGGCCAAAGACTTAGGAATGGCCATGGATCCTGCTTCTGGCATCCCGGCGGCGACTGGACCAGAGTTTCTCAAGACTAAAACGTCATCTGGCGAAAATGCGATTTCCGGATCGCTCAACACAAGCGAAGCCTCTTGGGCACTGTCAAATACTCTGGCAGGTCCTTTATGGCGAAGCAGATCAGGTGATGCTGCCGAAACCTTGATCACCGCACCTTCGGGAGCTAATGATCCGCGAACGACGGCGAGTGTTGGTGCAGGAAGTAATGGGTTGTCCAGCGCGCGAATAGTTGTGTCGTGCTCCTTTAATGTCACAGTCTCCAATTGCTCACCCAGCGTTAGACCCAAAGGACCCATTGCGTCAAGCTTTAGTAACGGTTTCAATCGCAGCAACAATTGAGGTACCCCGCCTGCGCGGTCGAAATCCTCCATGTAACCAACCCCCGATGGCTTAAGGTCGAGGAGCAGAGGTGTCTTCTTGAAGGTCTGTTCCATGTCATCTAATGTCAGTTCAATCTGAGCGCGCGATGCAATTGCAAGTAGGTGGACGATTGCATTGGTTGATCCACCGATCGCAGCCAACACGGTCACAGCATTCATGAAAGAATCCCGCGATAGGAAAGTCGATGGTCCGCGCCCCTCGAGCGCTAGGGCCACTGCGGCCCGCCCTGTTTTCGTTGCATGTCGCAACCGATCACCAGTTGGAGATGGTGGTGTTGCCCCTCCAGGAAGCATTAAACCTATTGTCTCCATCAGACTTGCCATTGTGGAGGCAGTTCCCATGACCATACATGTTCCACCTGTGGTGGCTAATGCATTTCCAACTTCAGCAATTTCACCTTGATCTAAATCTCCGGCGCGATGACTTGCCCACATCCTTCGGCAATCTGTGCAGGCACCCAAGCGATTGCCTCGCCATGTACTGGTCACCATCGGACCAACGACTTCGAGAAGCGCTGGAATATCTGCGGAAATCGCAGCCATTGCTTGAGCAGGAACAGTCTTATCGCAACCACCGACTAGAACCACTGCATCCATCGGTTGCGCCTTAATCATTTCCTCAGTTTCGATCGCCATGAGGTTTCGCAAATACATTGATGTTGGATTGAGAAGCGTTTCACCCAGACTTATCGTTGGAAATACAAAAGGAACACCACCTGCCTCAAGGACCCCTCTTTTTATATTCTCAATAATTGCCGGGGACAATCGGTGACATGGGTTGAAATCTGATTCCGTATTCGCAATTCCTATTATTGGCCGTTCAAGATCCTGGGCATCCCACCCAGCGCTTGCGAGAAAGACTCCGCGGAGGAATTTACTGAAACCCGCATCGCCGTAACTAGTAAGTCCGCGTGACGAGCCCGTGGCAGCGTCAGTCATGACAGACCACCTGGTACTGATCCCAAAAGCTATCTATTTCGGTGATGCACCTATCAAAGGCCTCAATTATAGGTGTGTGGCCGCATTTGTCGAACTCGACGAAACGTGAATTTCTGAGACATTCGGACAGTGCTCGGCCTTGATCTACAGGTCGTGCGAGGTCCTCACTACCCGATATAACCAGTGATGGCACATGAACTGAATCCAATTCTTCACACACCCCGGCACGAGCAAAGACGCCACGCATGGTTGGAATGACATCACGCGTCACGCTGGCAAGCAATTGATCTACGAATACTGCTTGAGAGTTACTTTCAGGACTCGTTCGAGTAGTCTCGCCGAGGAGAATGGTTGATGCTCGTGTGAGATCTTCTGCAGTAAAACCCTGGATGGCCAATTCGTTGATCCATTCAAAAGAGACATCCAATCGACTTGGGTTTGCAGGTGTGCAACTGCTGCCAATTAATACCATGGACTGAACCCGATTAGGAGCTTGAATTGCCATTCTGACTCCGATATCTGCACCCATCGATTGCCCCAGAATGTGGAAAGTCTCAATGCCCGCAACGGCAAGTTGATCAAGAACTTGAGTTGCGATTTTCCCCAAGTCTTCAATCTCGGGACTATTTGGCGGCGAATCGCCATGGCCATAAATGTCGAAGGCAAAAATATGAAAACTTTGAGAATACATCAATATTAAGGAATCGAACTGGTGGTGATTAAGCCAAAGAGAATGTAGGAGAACCAACGCAGGATTGGTACTCACTCCACTTTCGTGACACGACATATTTTTCTGTTTTGACATTTTAAAACAGGTCCCACCAGTCGTCTCGAGATAAAGCTTCCTCGCGAGTCTCCTCCAGGACAACTTCACCGTTTCTTAGTACGTAGATCCGATCTGCAATTTGAGTCATTGCTTTCACATTTTGTTCGACGATCAGCACGCTTGAATCACGCTCTTTAGCGAGATCGCGGATCACCTGAAATGTCTTTTGCACAACCGAGGGTGAAATTCCCAGTGAGGGTTCATCCAACATCATCAATTTTGGATTTGTCATCAGTGCCATTCCGATTGAAAGTTGTCGCTGTTGACCACCTGAAAATCGTCCCGCAGTCTCCTTAAGTCGTTCTCCCAGTACGGGAAATATTTCGGTCACCTCGTGTAGACGCTCCCAATAAGTTGCACGTTTTTTTATTGAGAATGCTCCGAGCTCTAAATTCTCTTGCACCGTTAAGTCGCGGAAAATAGGCAGTTCGGCTGGCGTGAAGCTAATGCCCTGCGCGACCACATAAGGACTTGTCTTTTTGGTCAAATCGAGCTGCCCGAAATTGATATTACCCCGCGCTATGGGCATGGACCGAAAGATGCTCTTTAGTAAAGTCGATTTACCCGCTCCATTATGACCCACGACTCCAACAATTTCTCCGGGCAATACATTTATATTGACGTCGAAAATGACGTCGCGCTTACCGTAGCCCGCGTAAAGATTTTGAACTACCAGGCCGTTTCTTTGAGTATCAATTGTCATGATGCCGCCTAATTCCCGAAATAGAGTTCTGTTAGTTCGGCTGACGAGACGAGTTCAGCCACCGTACCTTCAGCAATAACTACGCCCTGGTCGAGAAATATGGCGTGATCGGCGAGGCGTTCCACAAAGTGAACTGAATGCTCAACTAGACAGACGGTCTTTCCTAGGTCTCGCAACTTCGATACTCCCTCGATTACGAGATTCACACTCCCTGGATCAACACCGCTCGTCGGTTCGTCGAGCAACAATACGTCACAGTCCGTTGCCAATAGCCTCGCAATTGCCACCAACTTTTGATCCCCATAGGACAAATTTCTGACCAGTTCATGTGCAGTCTGCGCGACTCCCAACACGGCCAGACAATCAAGAGCAATCTGATTAACACTTTTCTCGGCCTTGCGGCTCTTCAGAGGGTGAAGAATTAGATTGAATATTTTCTCACCCGGCTGATTCGGGACAGCTACCGCGACATTGTCCAGCACTGTCATGCTTTCGTTGAGTCGCACATCTTGAAATGATCTCGCGATTCCAAGTCGTTCAATTTCGTACGTGGGCATGCCTGTCAATTCTCGACCACGAAGTTTGATGGAACCTGAATCACAACTCAAAGTTCCAGTGATCATGTTGAATATGGTGGTCTTACCGGCGCCATTAGGTCCAATGAGCGCAGTGATTTGACCCTTGCGCAAACTGAAACTCGCCCCACCTACGGCGCTCAACCCCCCGAAAGACTTTTTGATGTCTTCGATGACTAAGACTTCACTCAGATTCTCCTCCGGCGAACTAGATCTCTTATTTGTGAAGTCACCGAACTGAATTCCTTGAGCTCCATTTAAATTCTGGTCGAATGACTTTGCAACCTTGGGCTTTCGGATCCGAGTTAATGCACCTTCAGGAATGAGACCAGCAGGTCGAATGATCATCATGAGGACTAGTGCCGCACCGTAAATGACTCGCTGCCAAGGAATCCCTTCATCACCCAAGACCTGCCGCAAAATTGGTTCGAGTCCCCCGAGAATGATCGCTCCAACAATTGTTCCCGCGATGTTGCCTGTCCCACCGAGTACGACAACTGAAATGACAAGAATTGACAGGTCCAAACTGAAATTGCCAGGAACCATCGCTCCCTGCGAATAGGCAAAAAAGGCTCCAATCCCTCCAGCAATTGCAGCTGTGATTCCAAAGGTGAGCAATTCCGGTCGGATTGGATTCTTGCCTAGACTCGGAAGAAGCGTCTCGTTACCACGAATCGTTTTCAAGAGTCGACCAAATGGCGATTCGCCAAGGCCCCAGGAAATCAAGATAACAATAATCGTGATAACCAGCATTAGGCCTGCGTACAGGATCGTTCCAGATTCACGAAGGGTGGAGAATGACGTGTCACCAATTTTCAGCGGTGGAATGCCTGCTACACCAAAGGGGCCACCAGTGAAGCCCTCCCACACACTAAGAATCTGCTCACCACCAAGTTGGAAAGCCAACGTCAACAGGATCAGGTATTCACCTTTAATGAGGCGAATCGCTGGCAGAGAAATTATGAGCGCGGCCACAAAGGTGACACCGATGGCCACAACAGTCGCCGGAAGCCAGTGCCATCCCAAACCATAGTTGATACCAGATGCAGCAACTGCACTCGAAGCGTCTGCCTTGGGCAGAACTAAGCGCGCGGCCGTGAAAGCCCCGATTCCGAAAAGCACCGCCTGCGCCATCGAAACTCTTCCTGCATACCCGAGCAGCAGGTTCAATGAGACTGCGAGAGACATGAGGATCAAGATATTGATTGCAATTTGCGCGTAGTAACCCATGACTAGACCGATGCCTTCCCAAATAGACCCTGCGGGCGGATCAGCAGAATTATGAATAATGATGCAAATACGACAATCGGTGAGTAATTGACCGGTAGATAAAGGGAACTCAAACTACTCAGCAAGCCGAGCACTAAACCACCGAACGCCGTTCCTACGAGCGAACCGATGCCCCCAAAAAAGACTGCAATGAAGCCAACGATTGTCCATTGGAGAGCCATCACGGGCGAGGCGACAAATTCAGCGGTCACAAAGAGTCCTGCTACGCCTGCGAGAAATGACCCAAGAGCAAAAACCAATATGTAAACGCGTTTCCTGTCGATTCCTACCGCAGTTGCCATCGTCGGGTTTGTTCGAAGTGCCGTTATCGAGCGACCGGATCTAGTTCTTTTAACAAAGACAACGACAGCAATAATCAACACCCATGAGACGATAATTTTTAGGACATCGATTAGCGTAATTGTGAGAAACCCAGAACTGAAAACTCTGTTGTCAAAAGCACTACTCAATTCACCTTCGGAATTATAAGTTCGTAATGGAATATTTTCGGTTCCAAACACAATCTGTAACAAGTTTGGAAATGCCACCGTAATGCCTAATGAAACGAGGAAGAGTGAGAGCAGGGCTCCATTTCTGCGCATCACTGGAAAGTAACCCAGAAAGAGAATAAGCAGACCGAATACAACGGCCATCAAGAGCCCGAAGGCCAGCGCCACAAACAACGGCAGATGGAGAACCTCTGCCGACCAAACTGCTCCATATCCGCCGGCAGCGAAGGGGATAGCGTTAGCAAGGTGAAAGATTTTCGATGTCTGGTAAACCAGACCGAAACTCACACCGAGCAATGCGTAAAAGGAACCAAGGACAATACCTGCAATTGTCAATTGGGCCAATAGTTCAAAATTCACGCTTCACTATCCCCTTCGTCGTCGACTTAATGGATTACTGGACTAGAGCTGAATTGGGATCATCAGCTGGTGATACCTTTCGGATCTCCTGCTCCAGCACTGGTGTTCCATTGGATACCGAGAACACACCCATTGGCTTTGAAATTGAGTGGTCATTGGTGTCCAAGGTCACTTCACCAACAACCGTGTCACTTCCGCCATAGACAGACTTGAAGTTCGGGTCTGCGATCAACGCATCCTGCAACTGTGTGGGATCTGTGGGATCTCCACCTGCCGCAATAACACGCTTAACCAAATCCCAGAAGATGAATACTTGCTCGTAGTAATTGGAGCCGTAGTATTCAGGATCCTCGCCGTATTTAGCCTGGTAGGCCTCGACGAAGCACTGGTTCCAAGGATTCGGATTCTCGGTATTGTAGAAGTCAGTTGCGAAATTGAATGTGTCGTAGGTTGAGCCTGCAATGCTTGCTGCTTGACCTGTGAACTCGATTCCCATGAAAGGAACTTCAATCCCAGCTTCACGTACCGCCTTCACCTGGTAACCCAGGTCATCGCCGAAGCTAACAGAAAGAATCGCATCTGCTCCAGCTGACTTGATCTTGGAAGCGATACCCTTAAAGTCGGTGTCGCCAACATTGTGCTGTTCGGCAACAACTACTTCTCCACCGGTCAACTTTGCCCATGCATTTGGCGCAGTCTCTTGGAATACTCCGACGCCGTTCTCTTGGGTACCGATCAATGCCAAGGTCTTTGCGTCCGGGTATTGCTGATGAATCCATGCGAGCGCACCTGCCGCAGGATCTTCAGCAAAGACCATACGGTTTTGCCACAAGAAATCCTTACTCAACTGGCCGGGGCTCGATCCGCCACCATTTAGGGTCAATACGGGCGCTTCAGCGATCAACGGCGCAATTGCCTCTGAAGGTGCACCATAGGAAGTCTGAAGAACACGAATGTCATCCTGTGAGATCATTCGCTTAACTTCCGTTAGAGCAGTGGGCACATCACCATTGTTGTGATCCGCGATCGTGATTTGGTAATCCATTCCACCGGCTTCACGAATTTGATCAGCTGCCAATTGGGCACCCTTGCTCATAACGTCTCCGAAGAATGAGCCTGCTCCCGTCATAGCGAGCAACATGCCACCATTCAGGGTCACACCCTCACCAGCAGCTTCGCCACCGGGTCCGAAAATCTCGTTGATACAGGTGCCACCAGCCTCAGTGGCCGTATCCTCTGAGGCAGCCTCCGAAGCAGTTTCCGCGGCCGATGTCTCCGCTGCGGATTCCTCTGACGTCGTGTCAGAACTCGAACTACAAGCCGCGAGACCTGTCAGGCTCAACGCGATTGCAAGGGCCGCAGCCCTTTTTCCTAACTTATTGATTTCCACTAGACCTCCATAGCCTTGTCGGATGTCAGGCACTAAATTGATTAAGTAATGCCCGAAATGTTCATTTCTTCATTTCAACGTACCGTTTTACTCACAAAACTGACGTGCATCGCAAAGATTATGGGAATTGCTGCGAGATCGTGTACCTTTTCTGACATTTAGTATATCGATTTAGTAACTTCTTGATTTCGTGAATCGCAAGGTAGTGTGAGGCTTCGGGCTGATGAGAAGCACTTAATTATCAGCCCTTGTCCATAAAATCTGAGGGCTAAAGTCTCAGGAGTGAGCCGCAGACACTTGCCCTAGTCGATGGGCATGCACTCCAAGTTGGGGGGTGCGTCACTTTCACCTTAGTTGGATAAATTGTGATGAACGCAGCTGCGCTCGGTGTCCTCAACCCTCTAGACCTCAACCGTCTAGGCCTTGAAAGTGTGCTTTTTGATCTCCAGCCGATAGCGGTCGATGGCTCACATTAAAGTGGTTGGGTGCCTCACAAGATTCTGCTCTACTACATCTTTCGACCACTTGCTGACCCCCAGGCAATCCGTTTGTGGCAGCGTGAACTCTGCGATCGTCTCAATTTGCGGGGAAGGATCTTGGTCTCTCAGCATGGCATCAATGGGACCGTAGGCGGCGAGGTAGAATCACTGCTCACCTACATCAAAGCCACCAAGGCGTACCCACCGTTTAAGGGCATTGAGTTCAAGTGGTCTGATGGACATCGTGATGACTTCCCTGGTTTGAAAGTTAAAGTACGCCAGGAAGTTGTGGCGTTTGGAATCCCACACGAACTAGAGGTGAATGAAGACGGCGTAGTTGGAGGCGGTGAACACCTCTCCCCTGCCGCCTTACACGAACTGGTTGAAGCACGCGGTGATGAACTTGTTTTCCTCGATGGTCGGAACGCTTTCGAATCGAAAATTGGAAGGTTCAAGAATGCAGTAGTTCCTGAAACGGTAACAACGCATGACTTTATTCGGGAGATTGAGAGCGGCAAATACGATCACCTGAAAGATAAGCCTGTCGTCACCTACTGCACAGGTGGCATTCGCTGTGAAATCCTGAGCAGTGCCATGAAGAATCGCGGTTTTGCTGAGGTTTATCAACTTGAGGGTGGAATCGTGAAATACGGTGAGGCATTTGGCAATAAAGGCTTATGGGAAGGCAGCCTGTACGTCTTTGATCGCCGAATGACGATCGACTTCGAAGAAAATATTGCTGCAATTGGTGAGTGCGAATATTGCTCGGCGCCGACAAAGAATTTTTATAACTGCAACGACCTCGTGTGTCGCACACTCACCCTAATGTGCGACACATGCGTTCAAGAGAAGTCGTCAGAGCATTGCCTCCATCAAACGCGCTAGCGCCTCAACTACTTGCAAGTTCCTCGATGCTCGGGCAACTGCACACAAGGTTTCGGTCACCATAGGCGCCGTCGATCCGACGAACGGGCGGCCAGTACTTGCCCGCGGTTAGTGATGCCACCGGATAGGCAGCCAGCGATGCGGGATATGGCAAATCTTGATTGTCAATCAACATGTTGGCTGTGTGCGGCGAGTTTGATAACGGGTTGTTGTCCGCAGGCCACTCCCCCGCTCCCACACGATCAATCTCTGACTTGATGGCAATCATGGCATCACAGAACCGATCGAGCTCCGCCAGATTTTCGCTCTCGGTGGGCTCAATCATGAGGGTCCCAGCCACCGGGAAACTCATGGTGGGCGCGTGGAATCCATAGTCAATGAGGCGTTTAGCCACGTCGTCGACCGACACTCCAGTCAACGCGCTGATGGGACGAAGATCGATGATGCACTCATGAGCAACCAGGCCATTGGACCCTGAATACAAAACTGGATAGTGGGCGCTGAGCCTACTGGCGATGTAGTTGGCACTTAGGATCGCAACCTTCGTTGCATGCAGCAAACCTTCTGCACCCATGAGTCGGATGTAACTCCAGGGAATGGGAAGAATTCCCGCGCTCCCCCATGGGGCTCCACTCACAGGACCGACTCCACCGTCGTCGAATCCCATTCCCGTTGGTCCACATTCAGGTCGCAGAGGATGCGACGGCAGAAATGGCGCGAGATGTGATCGCACACCCACTGGACCAACGCCCGGGCCACCTCCACCGTGGGGAATACAAAACGTTTTATGCAGGTTCAAATGTGAAACATCCGCACCAAAGCGACCTGGCTGAGCCAAACCGACCAGCGCATTGAGGTTGGCGCCATCCACGTACACCTGTCCCCCAGCATCATGGACCATCGCACATATATCGGAGACAGCCGTTTCAAAAACTCCATGAGTTGATGGGTAAGTGATCATCAATCCAGCGAGCTGATCTCCGTAAGTGTCAATTTTCGTTTTCAAATCTGCAACATCCACGTTACCTTCAACGTCACAACCCACGACAACCACTTTCATTCCCGCCATGACCGCGCTCGCGGCGTTGGTCCCGTGTGCGCTACTCGGGATGAGACAGATCTCGCGTTGAACATCCCCTCTCGACTCGTGATACGACTTGATGGCAAGCAGCCCAGCAAATTCACCTTGTGATCCAGCATTAGGTTGCAGCGAAACGGCGTCATAACCCGTTATTGCGACTAGATCGGATTCAAGCTCTCGAATCATTGTCAGGTAACCCTTGGCTTGATCCAGTGGCGCAAATGGATGGATCCCTGCGAACTCGTTCCAAGTGATCGGTTCCATCTCCGTTGTCGCATTCAATTTCATGGTGCAACTACCCAACGGAATCATCGATCGATCAAGCGCTATGTCCTTATCTGCCAAATTTCGCATATACCGCAAAAGGGCCGTCTCACTGTGATGCGAATTGAACACTGGATGTTGAAGGAATGGGCTCGTGCGACTGAGTTCACAAGGAATGCCTTCTACCCCATTCACTACCTCATCCTTTGAGGTACCAGGTGCCACCGCCGCGAGTAAACGTTTGATATCCAGGTCAGTCGTTGTTTCGTCAACTGTGATACTCACTCTGCTAGGCGAAGTCTGGCGAATATTAATGCCATGTGCCAGAGCGTTCTCCACCAAAACTTGTGCATCCACATTTACCAAGGTGACCGTGTCGAAAAATGACTCTGACAAAAATTGAAATCCGGCAACTGAGAGATTTTGGGCGAGTTTTTTAGCCCGGATGTTGACGGATTGGGCTATTCCTCGCAGACCGTCCGGTCCGTGATAGACAGCGTACATTCCAGCAATCACGGCAAGAAGTACTTGTGCCGTGCAGATATTGCTTGTGGCCTTTTCTCGACGAATATGCTGCTCACGCGTTTGAAGCGCCAAGCGATATGCAGGATTTCCCTCAACATCGACACTGACCCCAACTAGGCGTCCTGGCAAACTACGCTCGAGGCCAGCTCGAACAGCCATGAAGCCGGCATGAGGACCACCAAAACCATATGGGACACCGAATCTTTGCGCGGAGCCGACAACACAATCGGCGCCCATCTCCCCTGGTGGCACGAGCATCGTGAGCGCGAGGAGATCCGAGGACACGATCGCAAGGGCACCCCGTTCCTTCACCTGAGCGATTGTTGAACGGATGTCTCGAACTTCCCCCTCGGAACCAGGGTAGGCGAGAATAATTCCGGCGAAATCCTCACTGGGTAGTGGCTCACCAAAATTCCATGTTGTGACGCTTACTCCAAGCGGCTTTGCCCGCGTTTTCAGGACCGCTAGAACTTGTGGGTGAACATCGACATCGATCAGGATGCTCTGAGCCCCCTTCTTCCCATGACGCAAGGCCAAAGTCATGGCTTCTGCCACAGCTGTTGGTTCATCCAATAATGATGCGCCGGCAACCGGCAATGCCGTCAGATCCTCTATGACGGTTTGGAAATTTAACAGTGCTTCAAGTCGCCCCTGTGAGATTTCAGGCTGATATGGCGTGTAGGCCGTGTACCAAGCCGGATTTTCCAAAATATTTCTCTTGATCACGGAGGGCGTGTGCGTGCCGTAGTAACCCAAGCCGATCATTGATGTCACAATTCTGTTGCCCGATGCAATTTCAGACATGCGCGCAATGCTTTCTGGCTCCGTGAGTGCAGGCGGCAATTCCAACCGTTCTTGCAGCCTGATTACATTCGGCACCACCGAATCGATAAATGCGTCAAGATTTGAATATCCAAGTTGGTCGAGCATTAGGTCGATTTCGCGCGGGCTAGGACCAATATGGCGACGGCTGAAATCAGTTACATCAACAGGGTTAGGCATTGGCTCTCCAGTCAGTAGCGGCGCGAACAAACACGCCCCCACTGTCATCCGGGATAACCCGACCTGAGAGCTTCACCGTGCTCGGGGAAAAGCACGATTTTCACCTTCGGTGCAGTCACGACTGCTTTCCAGAGTTGCCTTTTCAGTACGGTCCGGGTGCCTGAGAGTTTGCTGGGGCGTTGCTCCTTCGGCTCCACAGGAAGTTTCTCCCGCGGTATCTCCCGCACTGAATTAGTCAGCGCCCCAATCCTAGCCCAGTTCTGCGCAAATGCTGAATTACACGGCAGCGCGGGCGGCGCGTCTTTGGGAAAGTTCATCCATCGCATTAAGGGTGACCATTCCGCTCTCAGGCTGTTCACCCGGCAAGCTGGCCAAATTGCCCTCAACTTCTTTCCAAACGCTGCCTATGGCAATTCCAAATACTCCTTGGCCACCGCGTACAAGGTCAATGACTTCATCTTCGCTGGTGCACTCATAGATGCTGGCGCCATCGCTCATGATTGTCAGTGATGACAGGAATCGCGCCTCCCGAGTGCCCAAGTGCTCAATGGCAATTCGGATGTTGTTCAGCGAAACTCCAGTGTCAATGAGTCGTTTGACAATGCGTAGTAACAAAATATCGCGAAAACCGTAGAGGCGATGTGAGCCTGATCCGTGGGCACCCTTGACGGTTGGCGTTACGAGGCCGGTGCGAGCCCAGTAGTCCAATTGGCGGTAGGTGATGCCGGCCGCAGCGCACGCAGTCGGTCCTCGGTACCCCAGGTCTGATGGCATGTGGGGTACTTCCTGTTCGCCAAAAAGCGAATCCTGCTCGCTGAACACCGCGCCTCCTTGTAGCCCTTTTGGGTAGGCTCCGAACCTACGAAAGGCTACCGCGGGATGCCAACCGACACGCCAAAGAGTGTTACACCGAAGTCTCAACCTCTAGATGACGCTGATGCCACGGTGGTTTAAGACAACTCCTCAAAATCCTCGGGTGAAACTCCCTCAAGAAACTCCCGAAAAGCCTCCACTTGGTCCTCGGGCGCACCCTCGTCGTCTTCAGGGAGTTCAACGCCTGCGGCGTCAAAAACGGCTTCGGTTGCCAGTATCGGGACGCCGACCCTGAGGGCAATCGCTAGGGCGTCCGACGGACGAGCAGAAATGCTGTGAGCACTTCCATCAGCTCCCGTCAAGTCGATTACAGAATAAAACACACCGTCATTGAGGTCGGTGATTCGCACCGACGTCACAGTAGCTCCAATTTCGGCTAACGTGGCAACGTATAAATCGTGGGTCATGGGCCGAGGAGGTTCTACCCCCTGTTGAGCATAGGCAATTGATGTGGCTTCAACTGCCCCAATCCATATGGGAAGGTAGCGAAGGCCTTGAACCTCCTGCAGCAAAACAATGGGCGTATTCGATGGCATTTCCATGCGGACTCCAGCGACGGTTACCTCAATCATGGTCCCAGTTTACCTCTGGTACCGATGTTAGCCGCTTCCCGAGCGGATCAATTCTGCTCTCAGCAGAGCAGCATGCAGTTGCACGAACAGGGAGGCCAATTCTCGGACTGTTTGTTGCGCCCGTGCTTTAGCATCGCGATCACGTGGATGCGAATACGGAGTCGCTATTTGCTCAACCAGCCCCGATTCTCTGTTGGCAACAACTCGGAAGGACCTCAAATGCCGTGGCTCCACGCCAAATTGGGAAAGTTTTGCCGTGATCTCGCAGATTTGCACCGAGTCCTCATCAAAGTGCCCTGCCGCGTTGGCCCACACAAGACCGTCTTTCTCTAGGGCAATGATGATTTCTTCGGGCAATCCAGTTTCTGCGGCCAACTCGGAACGGGTGAGTCTGATGCGGCCCGCACCTGGGCGAAAATCGTCAGGTCGAACTCCTCCAGCGGAAGCAACGGGAGCACTGATACCGGCCTGATCAGCATCCGACGCCAATTGGTCCTTAATAACTTTCAACGGCAGGTACTGGTCTCGCTGCATGGTGAGGACCACTCGCAAACGTGCTACATCGTGGGTGTCAAATCTGCGGTACCCCGAGGCCGAACGGGCCGGAGTGACAAGTCCTTCTGTTTCCAAGAATCTAATCTTGCTGATTGAGACGTCAGGGAATTCTTTTTTCAACATGGAGAGAACTTCTCCGATACTCAGAGTGTTCTCAGCGGCGGACGACATTAGTTATCGACACCGACCAGGAAAATAAACCGAAATTTCCCGATCTGTACTTCATCACCACCGCGCAATTGCTGGTCGTCGACACGAACACGGTTCACATACGTGCCATTGAGTGAACCTACGTCGCGCACGCTCCATCCGGATGCTCCATGCCGAAACTCTGCGTGATGGCGACTGACGGTTACATCGTCAAGAAAAACATCTGCTTCTTGAGCTCGCCCAACCACTATGACGCCGTCGCTTTTGTTCAAAGGGTATTCAGCGCCCTCGCCGGGGCCTCGGTGCACGATGAGCATGGCCGAGCCACTCGGCAGGTCTCGGTGGACACCTGACCCGAGCCCTACCGGTCCAGTACCTGTCGTGGCAATGATCGACGTGATAACTCCTGTGTGCTCCAAAGATTCCCGGGCACCGTCACCCATCGAGATCGGCGCCCCACAAGAGGAACAAAACCGGGCTCCATCATCAACAACAGTCGAGCACACATCGCATTTCATGTTTCGAGCCTAAGCCTTCTCGATCAGAGCCAGGTATTCACCCGAACTCAAAAGTGAATCGATCTGAACTGGATTAGCCAATTCAACCTCCACCAACCAGCCGTCCGTATAGGGAGCAGAATTAACTATTTCAGGTGTCGAATCCAATGTCGGGTTGACCGCGACGACTTCACCGTCGACCGGGGCAAAAATATCGCTCACACTCTTGGTTGACTCAATCTCGCCACACGCCTGCCCAGCAGTAATCGATTCGCCAACAGCGGGTAGGGAGACGTAGACAATATCCCCCAAAGCCTCTTGAGCGTAATGGGTTATCCCGAACAGAGCGTTGCCAGATTCAGTCAGACGTACCCATTCATGATCTGAGGTGTAAGACAGTTCGTCAGGAGTCATGTCTTAAGCCTACCGACCTTGCTCCTCAACACGCAGCAGCATTCTCGCCGTGGCGAAATAGCGAATCCCAGCCCACCAGTAGAGGTACGTACCCCACATTGAAAAGGCCCACGCGAGAGCCGTTACAACAGTGCCCCAGAGCCCACCAGAGGTGCCTAGTAGGAAAAGTGGGAAACCCCACAGCAGGGCAAAAGTTCCACTCTTGCCAACATACGTCACTGGCAAGGCCTTTATCTGAAGCCTTTTAAGCATCGGGATTATGGCGAGAAGTAAGACATCTCGGACTGCAATGAGGACAACGAGCCACCAGGGAATGACATCGCGGATAGCCAAACCAATTATGGTTGCCGCAATATAAAGACGATCTGCCAATGGGTCTAGCAACTCACCCAAACGACTTTGCTGGTTCAAGCGCCGTGCCAAATATCCATCAATCCAGTCTGTGGCTCCAGCAATTACCAACACAAAGAAGGCCGCTGTGTCATTTCTTTGACTCAGCAGGAGCCACAAAAACAGTGGGATACCCAGCAGCCGCAGAATACTAATTGCATTTGGGAGTGTCCAGATCCGCCACTTCTGCTCAGAATGATCACTTTGGTTCATGGATTGCGCCTTCGCTTGTATCGCGTGCCCTTGGCTTCTTGCGGGTGACAATCCACGTCAGCACGGACCCTAGGAGGAAAAACACTGCTACAACCGCACTGACCTGCAAGATCAATTGGGAATTTGGGTAGACAATCAAACCTTCAAGTGACAATGCTGAGGAACCTTCGGGCAGCGCAGGCAGCTCAATGAAAATGCTTACACCTTGAGATTGCGGCAATGAAATCGCAGTCAATACACCCGTCATTGTTTGGATTGTGCTTGTCAGATCCCCTTGCTTCAGGGACGGCAAATCAGGTGAGATTGGATTCAGGGTCACACCCTCATTAACTTGGACGGTGCAGGTGCTACGGCCTAGCAGCACCTCGTCTACTGATGATGTCTCGACAAGGGAACTGGTAAATGTGTTCCCAGAACTCAATGCCACTGTGAGATATGCCTCGGGCTCCCCCACAATTTCGGTCAAAGGCGCAGACTCAATCGATAGTGAATTGACGTCAATGAGCAGGCTGCCACAGTTTTCCAAATCAGTTGAAGGGATCTGGAATCCATCCGCTGACAGCGAGTTGGAGAAGCCAAAAGTTGCATAAATCGCGATAGATACTGCGGCGAATGCCCCAGCCAGGATGAGCAAAATCGAACCGACGATCCATCTGAGCGCAAGCCTCATGTCACTCCTTCCCTGAGATTCCCTAGGGTTACACCATGGGAAACAAGACCTTGCTCGTCACGATCAATGGTGCTGATCGCCCGGGGGTTACACGGTCATTATTTGAATCGTTTTCTCGGTACCCGGTTCATGTTATCGACATGGAGCAGTTAGTTGTGCGAGGTCGATTAATCCTCGTGTTTCTCATTGCCGTCAATGAAGACTCAAATCTTTCTACCGAGCAAGCAGATGATGTCCTCCATGAAGCTCGCACGGCCGTTCGCATGATCGCAAGCCAGATGGATCTCGAAGTTTCAACGGTTCCGGGGGTGGCGGAGTCACTCATTAGCGCATCAGACAGGTTCCAGGTGATCCTGATGGGCTCGCCATTAAGCCCCGAGGCGGTGACCCAGGTCAGCGCCACGATTGCAAAGGTTGGGGGCAATATTGACCGGATACATCGCATCGCCGCTTATCCGGTCACGGCCATCCGTCTCGAGGGTTCAGGCGCGCACCCTGACGCCATGAGGCGATCCCTTGCCCAGGTCTCCGTCGACTGTGGCGTTGACATCTCTGTGCAAGATGTTGACCTCGAGGCACGTGGCCAGTACCTGGTTGTCATGGACGTGGATTCCACTCTCATCGAGGACGAAGTAGTTGACTTGCTGGCCAACAACGCTGGAGTGGGCCCAGAAGTGGCAGCAATCACGGAGCGTGCCATGGCCGGTGAAATAGATTTTGCGCAATCGCTCGTGGCGCGAGTAGAACTACTAGCGGGCCTAGATGAAGATGTCCTTACTTCAGTACGTGAGGCAATTCGTTTAACTCCAGGAGCAAGAACTTTATGTCGAACGCTTAACCGACTTGGTTATCGAATTGTCCTTGTTTCAGGTGGGTTTATTAATGTAATCGCGCCGTTAGCAGATCAACTAGGTGTCAGCGAGGTGAGAGCCAATACTCTTGAGATCCGGAATGGAAAACTCACTGGAAAACTGATCGGGCCCCTGATTGACGGGAAGGGCAAACGACTAGCGCTCGAAGAAATCGCCAAACGTCACGCGATACCGAGGCGCCGCATCATCGCGATCGGGGATGGCGCAAACGACATCGACATGCTTGAGGCGGCCGGGCTGGGTGTGGCCTTCAATGCCAAGAAGGTACTCAAAGATCACGCTGACACCTCGGTCAATGTCCCTTATTTGGACTCTGTTTTATACCTACTCGGAATCACCAGAGACGAAATTGAAGCATCGGATGCTCGGCACGGGATGCACGAATCAAAGGCATAAAAAAAATTGCTTACGCTCCTTGGGAATGCATTCCGCCGTCAACGTGAATAATCGATCCTGAAGTAGCAGGGAACCAATCTGACATCAAAGCCACACATGCCTTGGCCGCAGGAGTCGGATCGGTGACATCCCAACCCAAAGGTGCCCGCTGAGCCCATAGATTTTCAAATTCCTCAAAACCCGGGATGCTCTTTGCCGCCATTGTTCGGATTGGGCCTGCTGCAATCAGATTGACTCGAATTCCTTGTGCTCCAAGATCGCGGGCAAGGTATCGGGATGTGCTCTCCAGAGCAGCCTTGGCAACACCCATCCAATCGTAGGTTGGCCACGCAACAGTGGCATCAAAATCCAGTCCCACTAAGGAGCCCCCCGGGCGCATAAGTGGTGCGGTCGCAACCGCCAGCGATTTAAGCGAGAATGTTGAGATCTCGAGAGCCATTGCGACGTCAACCCACTCAGTCTTGAGAAAGTTTCCGCCTAAAGCGCTTTCTGGAGCGAAACCGATGGAGTGCAACACACCGTCTAGTTGAGATGTATGTTCCTGCACTCTTGAACTGAGTAGTTCTAGATCTTCAGGCGAGGTCACGTCGAGCTGCACAATTGGAGGTTCGATTGGGAGACGGGATGCCGTGCGCTTTGTAAGCGACATGGTGCGTCCAAAGGACGTCAGGATTACCTGAGCGCCTTGCTCCTGTGCCAGTTTGGCAACGTGAAATGCGATGGACTGATCCGTGAGAACCCCTGTTATGAGTATTGACTTTCCACTAAGCAATGTCATGGGAGTGCCTTTCCAGTAAGCGATCGGTTGCCAAGAATTTCCTGTATGCGCATTTGCCTAATGTCCCATTCCAAGCCCACCGTCAACCGGGATAACTGCACCGGAAATATACGACGCCCCGTCGGAGGCCAGAAAAACCACCGTTTCGGCTACCTCTTGAACACTTCCGTAGCGACCTGTTGGAATGGACGCGAGGATTCCGGCCTTCGTCTCGTCTGCGAGGCCTGCCGTCATATCGGTGTCAATAAACCCAGGTGCAACCACATTAACGGTGATGCCCCTAGAACCCACTTCACGGGTCAAGGACCGAGCTGCACCAACGAGCCCAGCTTTGGAAGCTGAGTAATTCACTTGACCAGCACTTCCAAGAAGCCCAACAACCGAAGACATGAAGATGATTCGACCGCCCTTGGCCTTCAACATCCCTCGCAACACCCTGCGCGCTAGTCGGATAGATCCAGTGAGATTCGTTGAAATCGTTGCCTCGATGTCCTCGTCAGACATGCGCATGAGCAAAGTGTCGCGTGTGATGCCGGCATTTGCCACCAGGACGTTGACCGGCCCCCATGTTTGCTCGATCTCTGAGATTGCCTGATCGATTGACTCAGAGTCACTCACATCCACTCGGACACTGTGAATACCATCAGGCAAGCCCGCAGATTCTTCAACTGACCCGCTGCGAGATCCGATCACGACCGTGTGTCCAGCCGCCGACAGGGCCTTGGCGGTTTCCAATCCAATACCCCTGTTGCCACCTGTCACGAATGCAATTGATGTGCCGTCCACTGGTTATTTATCCTCTAACCGATATCCAACACGTACGGTCACCTGAAAATGGTCAACATTGTTATCGCGTACATAACCACGAACTTGATCTACTTCAAACCAGTCAACGTGCTTATGCAGCTCGCCTGCACGAGCCACTGCGTTCTTAATTGCTTGGTCCACCGATTCCTCGGATGTGCCAACAATTTGAGCCATGCCATAAGCACGATCAGTCACAACAACACCTCACAGTAGTTCTTTCTGTCAATGGGCAGGAATGCCCATCAAGGCGTAGGCTATCGGCATGGCGCCTGAGGTTTACACCATCACACAAACCAACCGCGCCTTGAGCAATGAGCAGGTCGGCCGCACCAAGAAATATCTCATCTCCATGGGAATCAGAACCGGTTGCGTATTGGCGGCCATAGTCGTCCCCGGCTGGCCCAAATGGCTTTTTATTGCAGGGGCGGTCATTCTGCCTTATCTCGCCGTAGTCATGGCAAACGCGGGACGAGAAAACGATGAACCTGGCAGCATGGGGGTCACTGCTGTTTCGCTTCCCTCCCAGGCTCAAGCGCAAGCGCAAACCCGTGCTGGCCATCAAACACCCGGTCCGTCACAGAATGACATCATTGTCATGCCCCGCGAGATTGGCTCTCGACAAACGCCTTAGAGCAGTCATTTAGAGTTGAATCATGCTGGCCCTCCTACGTACTCCCCGTTGGATCGGCTTCACGTGTCTGGTCATCGTGTCCATCATCGGTTTTGGACTTTTGAGTCGCTGGCAATGGGCACGTGCCGAAGAGCATCGAATCGAACGAATCTCCATTGAACAGGGCTACGTGGTCCCCGGTTCAACAAGCTATGTAACCGGTCTCGACGAGTTCTCACGAGTGTCCATGAATGGCAATTTTATCCCCGAATCGACTCAGTTGATTCGGCAACGGCCGCTGGACGGAGGTAATGGGTACTGGGTGATGTCAGCATTCCAGCCTCAAGAAGCTCCGCCATCCAATCTCGTCTGGGTTCTACGAGGTTGGTTAGGCGCATCAACTCAGGCCAATACAGCACCCGAAATTCCAGCCATCCCAACGGGAACCATTCAATTAAAAGGCGTTATCAGGCTATTCGAGGTCGCAAAGGATTCGGGCGAGGGACTTCCTTCAAATGTGATCTCAGCAATGTCTACTTTAGATCTCGAGCGAAGTACACAAATCCCCGGTTCGACTTTTCAGGACCGTGTTGTTCAAATTACCGCCTCTGATCCCACCGAGGAACTCACAGTTGTCCCCGTTCCTTCGGTCGATGAAGGGCAAAATATTTCCTATGCAGTGCAGTGGATTCTTTTTGCACTCGTTGCAATTATCGGATGGTTTATCTTCTTGCGGCGCGAAGCTGCAGACGAAGCGGCGCGAGAAGATCAGTCCAGCGTTTCATTCTGACTCAGCAAATTGTGTGCGATACAACTCTGAGTACGTTGATCCACGATCCATCAGTTCATCATGCGTACCTCGCTCGAGGATCTGCCCCGCAACAACGACGAGAATCTGATTGGCACTTCTGATCGTGGAGAGCCTGTGGGCAATGACAACTGATGTGCGACCTTCCAGAGCATTATCAAGGGCTTGGTGAACCGCACGTTCGCTCTCACTATCCAGATGCGCGGTAGCTTCATCGAGAATCACGACTCTCGGTGACTTAAGCAAAAGCCTAGCGAGGGCAATTCGCTGTTTCTCGCCACCAGACAACCGGTAGCCACGGTCACCAACAACTGTGTCAAGGCCGTTGGGCAGCGCTTGAATCATTGGGAGTATTTGAGCGTCGGCACAGGCAGCATTGATGTCAGTGTCACTAGCATCCGGTCGAGCATAGAGAAGGTTAGCCCTTATCGTGTCGTGGAAAAGGTGCGCATCTTGTGTGACCACTCCCATGGAGTCACGCAAATCCTGGGAGCTAACGTCACGGATATCAACGCCTCCAACCAGAATCTTGCCCGATGTTGGATCGTAGAGCCGTGCAAGCAGTGCGGTGATTGTGGTTTTGCCCGCCCCGGATGGACCCACCAAGGCGGTCAATGTTCCGGATGGGACTTCGAAGGAGACATCCGACAGGACGGGCTCCTCGGCATCTTCCACTTCTGCTTCCGGTGACGAAGACAGTGAACTGAGGCTTACATCACTGGCACGTGGGTAGGTGAAACTGACACCAGAGAAATTGATGTCGAGGGGGCCCGAAGGAATTTCCCTTGCATTTTCAGGCTCTTTGACCAATGGTTGGAGATCAAGAACCTCAAACACTCTGTCGAAGGAAACCAGTGCCGTCATGACGTCAACTCGGACATTCGATAGCGCTGTTAAGGGACCATAAAGTTGAGCGAGAAGCCCCACCAGAGCCAGCAGAGTTCCCAGTGATATCGCACCCTGAATGACTAAATTGCCACCTAATCCGTAGGTAATAGCGGTCGCCAAAGCGGCAACCAAAGTTAGTGCGGTGAAGAACCATCTGTTAGCCATGGCGATGCGGACTCCAACGTCACGAACTACGGCTGCTTTAGAACCGAAGGACTCAGATTCTTGCTGTGGGCGGCCAAAAAGTTTCACCAGAAGGGCGCCAGCGACATTGAACCTTTCGGTCATCTGAGTACTCATATCAGCATTGACGGTCATCGCCTCACGGGTCATCGCCTGGAGCCTCCGACCCATGAACCGGGCAGGGAAAAGAAACAATGGCACCAAAACTAGAGACACCAATGTTATTTGCCACGACAGTACGAACATGGTGACAAGAACGATGACGAGTGAAATTAGGTTGCCTAACACACCACCGAGCGTTGAGGTGAAAGCCTGTTGCGCACCGATCACATCATTATTGAGGCGAGAAATTAAGGCACCCGTCTGCGCTCGGGTAAAAAATGCAACACTTTGAGCCTGTACATGGTCATAAACCTGTGTCCGAAGATCAAAAATGAGTCCCTCACCGATTCGTGCAGAAAAATATCGACTGACTAAACCTAGACCCGCATCCGCGACCGCAAGAACCGCAATCAATATTGCCGTCCATGTAACGAGGGATGCGTTCCCCGGCGTAATCCCTTGATCAACAATTCGACGAAAAAGTAGAGGCTGCGCCACGCTCAATAGCGAGGCAAAGACAAGTGATATTAGGAAAAACGTAATGAGAATTTTATATGGCCTGGCGTAAGTCAAAATACGCTTGACCAATGCGCGAGAAATTTTATTCTCTTTGACAGAACTGTCCCTAGTAAGGGATCTGTACATCTGCCATGCATTTTCCATGGACACGGAATTATGACCCTTGCGATTGCATGAAGACTGACCTGAGATCCTTGAGCCTGCGCGTCTGTGCACGTCGCTCAGCAAGCCATGGTTCTTCTCCATATGCGATATTTCTCAGAACTTGCTTTGTCTCAACAACTGCATTAGGCGCCGCGGCGCGCATTGGTTCGAGGATGCTGTCGAGACCGGCTTCGAGATCCGCAGTACATGAGACTGCAACTCCAAGTGCATGCGCTTCGACGCCTGACATGAATCTCCCAGTTGCACAGAATTCAAGTGCCCGTGAATAACCCAGCAGCCGGTAAATGTGCCCCGATCCGCCAAGATCTGGTATCAAGCCTAGGGAAGTCTCCTTCAACGCAAATTGTGCATCCGGCTCTGTGACAATCATGTCGCATGCCAATGCCAATTGAAATCCCGCGCCGATTGCATACCCCTGAACAAGGGCAAAACTCAGTTGAGGTAGATCCCTCAACGTTCGAAATGCTTCTTGATAATGCGAAATGATGCCGTCGATTTCGTCCTCTGGGAGTGCTGCGAGGTCAAGAAAAGATGGTTGCCCCTCAATACCCTGTGGGGTGAACATTTCGCGATCTAACCCAGCCGAGAATGCTTTTCCATTTCCCCTCAGGATAATAAACCGGGCAGCGGTCGGTACCGCGTGAAATATCTCGGTCAGTTGCTCCCACATCCCGGGTGACTGAGCATTGAGGTTCTTGGGGCTATCGAGAGTGATGTTGAAGGCGTCTCCCGATAGTTGCGTAACGATATTCATTGCTGCACTCCCCTTGTCGTTGTATCCCTTAAACTTATATCGATTATTGGTTCAAGCAAGTTCCACTAATTCTGCATAGCTATCACTCCAGAGATCTTCATCACCGTCGGGCAAAATCAACACCCTCTCCGGATTCAGTGCGAACACAGCCCCTGGATCATGCGTCACCAAGATTACCGCCCCTTCATAGAGGGACAATGCATTAAGCACCTCGGCGCGACTGGCTGGGTCAAGGTTGTTTGTTGGTTCATCGAGCAGTAGGACATTGGCACCGGACACAACAAGGCATGCGAGGGCTAGTCGGGTTTTCTCGCCGCCTGAAAGCACGCCAGTCAATTTGTGAACAGCATCACCTTGGAATAGAAATGAACCTAGGACCGTCCTCTGCGCAGTATCGTTCAAGTGCGATCCTGCGGCAGCCATGGTCTCCCATACTGTCGCGCTTGGGTCAAGGGTCTCATGCTCCTGCGCGTAATACCCGATCACCGCCCCGTGACCTAACTCGCGCGTACCGGTATCAGGCGTGTCAATGCCCGCGAGAATTCGAAGCATCGTCGTTTTTCCCGCCCCGTTGAGTCCAAGGATGACAACTTTGCTCCCACGATCAATGGCTAGATTAACATCGGTGAAAACTTCTAAGCTGCCGTAAGTTCGCGAAAGTTGATGGGCCGTTAGGGGTACCCGACCACAGGGTTTGGGAGTGGGGAAACGCAATTTGGCCACTGCATCTTTGCGCTGTGCAACTGAAGTCTCGGACAGCAGCTTGTCTGCCCTCTTGAACATATTTTGAGCTGCCTTTGCCTTGGTGGCTTTGGCGCGCATTTTTTCGGCTTGTTTGCGAAGAGTGTCAGCCTGTTGCTCGGCATTTCTGCGTTCTCTCTTGCGCCTGCGCTCATCGACTTCGCGCGCGAGAATATATTTGTCCCACGACATTGTGTATTGATCGATCTCTTGCCGATTGGCATCCAGATGCCAAACCTTATTCACGGTATCGGCTAGAAGCTCGGTGTCATGGCTGATGACGATGAATCCACCTTCATAATTACTCAGGTATTTGCGCAGCCATCGAATGGAATCGGCGTCCAAGTGGTTTGTCGGTTCGTCGAGCAACAAGACATCTGAACCACTGAACAAGATTCGGGCTAGCTCCACTCGGCGTCTTTGCCCGCCTGAAAGGGTGCCCAATTTTTGCTCAAGGATTCGTTCGGGTAATCCGATTGACGCTGAAATTGTCGCCGCTTCGGATTCAACTGCGTATCCCCCAAGCGCCTCGAATTCGGTGAGGGCCCTGTTGTATTTAGAGCCCAACCTGTCAAACTCATCGGGTGCAATATTTGGTTCCGCCATGGATGCTGACGCTTGATGCATTCTCACTAGGACATTGTCGAGACCACGAGCACTGAGAATCCGATCTTTTGCCTTCTGCTCGGGATCTGCAACCCGAGGGTCTTGGGGCAGGTACCCCACCGTGCCCGTGGTCTTGATTGATCCAGCGGCAGGTTGACCCTCACCCGCTAACACCTTGGTCAATGTGGTTTTACCTGCACCATTTCGCCCTACCAGCCCAATTCGGTCTCCCGAATCGACGCGCAGCAGCGGCGTGGTGAGTAGCAACTCAGATCCCGCCCGCAATTCGATGTCTGTGGCTTGAATCATGGTTGGCTCAGTCTACCCGCCTGTCCCACTGCGCAAACACCACCGACAAACGCAGTTCCGCAGAACTAAACGTTGAAACCCAAGGAACGAAGCATGTCCCGACCGTCGTCGGTAATTTTGTCGGGTCCCCAGGGTGGCATCCAGACCCAGTTGATGCGGAAATCGGTCACAACACTATCTAGTGCGCTCCTTGTTTGATCCTCGATGACATCAGTGAGTGGGCACGCCGCAGAAGTCAATGTCATGTCAACTGTCGCTGAATTGTTGTCATCGACGGTTACTCCATAGACCAATCCCAGATCAACGACATTGATCCCGAGCTCGGGATCAATAACGTCCTTCATGGCCTCCAATACTTCTTCATCGGTCGCAGCCATTAGTTCTCCTCATCTATATCTGATGCGTGATCGGTCAATCCCGCTTTTATACGTGCATCCTTGAGAGCCATCCATGAGATTAATGCGCATTTGATTCGCGCAGGATATTTTGAGACACCAGCAAAAGCGATGGCATCCTCGAGAACATCCTCATCAGGCTGAAGATTTCCCTTCGATTGCATGAGTTCCATGAACGCATCTTCCAATTTGCTCACGGTCGCTGCGTCTTTGCCTGCGACCAGTTCGCTCATGACACTAGCGCTGGCTTGCGAGATGGAACATCCTTGTCCGACATAGGCAACATCCAAGGAGCCGTTATCACCTTCACCGACCCAGACGGTGACTTCATCACCGCAAGTGGGATTTACTTGATGGCTTTCTGCCAATGCGTGATCCAGTGAGTGGACACCCCGTGGATTCTTGTAATGATCCAGAATAATTTCTTGGTAAAGGTCGTCGCTCACAATCCAACCTTCTCTGACTCGGGCAAAACTCCAAAGAATTCTTGAGCCGCAACAATCGCTTCGACCGCAGCATCCATATCTGCGCGGGAGTTGTAAAGATAAGGCGTTATTCGAGTGGTCGCGGGCACATCAAACCTGCGACACGTTGGCCAAGCACAGTGATGTCCCACTCTTACCGCCACGCCACGGGAATCCATTATGTGTCCGACATCATGTGGATGCATACCATCGACGACAAAGGAGACGGCTGATCCCCTATCAATTGCATTGGGAGGCCCGATGATGTGAACGCCTGGAAGCTCCTGCAGACGGTTGAGGAGATACTCGGTTAATTCATGCTCGTGTTCGGCAACGTTATCCATACCGATTTGTTCAAGGTAACCAACGGCGGTTGCCAATGCAACCGCCTGCGCCACCATGGGCACCCCAGCTTCAAATCTTTGTGGGGCCGGTGCATAGGTGCTGTGATCCATGTTCACCATCTCGATCATGGAACCACCCGAAAGAAATGGTGGCATCGCGTTGAGCAATTCACTCTTTCCCCATAAGAGTCCAATACCCGTGGGTCCAAGCATCTTGTGGCCACTCCAAGCCGCAAAATCCGCACCTGTCGCGTGAACGTCGACGGGCATGTGAGGAACCGACTGACACATGTCAACGAACCCAAGCGCCCCCGCGCTATGCGCCATACGCATGATGTCCTCGATTGGGTTGATTGTCCCGAGAATGTTCGACTGATGTACCACGGACACTATTTTGGTGTTCTGATCAATCGGATTAGATTCCATATCGAGGCGACCATCCGCGGTGATCCCAAACCATTTAAGCGTGGCGCCCGTTTTCGCACAGACCTCCTGCCACGGGATTAAATTCGCATGGTGCTCCATTTCGGTGACAACAATGTTGTCACCGGGGCGCAACACGAACCTTGGATCGACCTCTATTCCTTGACGATGCTTGTCGGTAGCATTTGAAAAGGCATAAGCAACAAGATTTATAGCCTCTGTGGCATTTTTTGTAAACACGATTTCATCGGATGATGCTCCTACAAAACCAGCAATAACCTCTCTCGCAGACTCATAGGCATCTGTTGCCTCCTCTGCTAAAGCGTGTGCGCCGCGGTGCACCGCGGCATTGGATGTTTCATAGAAAGCACGTTCGGCATCCAGGACCACCGAGGGCTTTTGAGAAGTCGCACCGCTGTCCAAATAAACAAGCGGCACTCCTCGTACATCCCTCTTAAGAATTGGAAAGTCCGATCGAATCTCGTCTACGTTGAGAGCCATGATGTTGGTTTACGCCTTCGCAGCTGCGAAACGCTCATAGCCTTCAGATTCGAGGGAATCCGCCAATTCAGGACCCCCTGTTTCCACGATACGTCCGTCGACGAAAACGTGAACGACATCGGGCTTGATGTAACGCAAAATTCGGGTGTAATGGGTAATCAGGAGAACGCCAGCGTCCGTCGCCTCCTTGAAGCGATTGACTCCCTCAGAAACTACTTTCAGGGCATCAACATCAAGTCCTGAATCTGTCTCATCAAGAACTGCGATCTTTGGCTGCATGAGACCAAGCTGCAGAATTTCATGCCGCTTCTTCTCACCGCCAGAGAAGCCTTCATTCACATTTCGAGCAGCGAAGGAAGGATCCATCTGCAGATCTGCCATGGAATCCTTCATCTCCTTGGTCCAGGTGCGAAGTTTGGGTGCCTCGCCTCGGAGAGCAGTAACAGAGGTTCGCAGGAAGTTGGAGACAGAGACTCCGGGAATCTCCACGGGGTACTGCATAGCCAGGAAGAGTCCTGCACGGGCACGTTCATCGACGGACATGGCCAACACGTCTGCGCCATCAAGGGTGATGCTGCCTGACGTCACCGTGTACTTGGGATGCCCCGCAATGACATAGGCCAAAGTGCTTTTGCCCGATCCGTTGGGACCCATAATTGCATTTGTGGTGCCGGATTCAACCGTGAGCGAGACCCCACGCAGGATCTCACTTTCGCCTGCATCGGTGATCACACTTGCATGAAGGTCTGTGATGACTAGTGAACTCATGATCTTCTACTTGCCTTTCGATTGAATCGGATTAGGGGTGGGATTAACTTCTATCGGGCCTTCAGGGTTACTGGGATCAGCAAATACGTCATAGGTCTTAACGGGCACTAACGCTGGAAGCGTTGCTGGCACGCCAGTTCGCACGTCGAAAACAGCCCCATGGAGCCAACATTCCAGCATGCATCCGTCCAACTCCCCCTCCGATAAGGCCACATCCGCATGGGAGCAACGGTCTTCGAGGGCAAAAAATCCTTCAGACGTGTGCGCAATTACAACTGGTTCCCCTTCAATGTCGTAATGGCGCACTGTCTCGAGAGGAATATCAGACACCTGCCCGACGGTCAGCAGATTAGGCATGATCGACCATGCCCAAACGCGCCTCGATCCGCTTCATAAGATTGTTTCGAAGTACTTCATCGTTGACCTTGGCCAAAACATCCACGAAGAAACCCCGCACCACGAGATGGCGTGCCACCGACTCAGGAATACCCCGAGATTGCAAATAGAACAGTTGCTCGTCATCGAACCTACCCGTGGCACTTGCGTGACCAGCACTCAAGACGTCGCCCGTCTCAAGTTCAAGGTTTGGAACCGAATCGGCACGAGGGCCTTCATCCAAGAGAAGGTTGCGATTGAGCTCATAGGTTTCAATTCCGGTGGCCTCTCTACGAACGAGGACGTCACCAACCCACACCGAATGCGCACCTTCACCGCTGAGAGCTCCCTTGTACACAACATTGCTCGTGCAATTAGGTTCAGAGTGGTCTACCAGAATTCGGTGCTCTTGAAACTGCTGGCCGGTAAGGAGGAACGCTCCCAGCATCTGTGCCGAACCCCCTGGAGCGGTGTAAGTGATGTGAGGAACCGTTCGAATGATCCCACCTCCGAGTGACACTGACAGTCCTAAAAATTCGGCGTCCCGTCCCAATTGAGAAGCCCAATGCCAGTGCTGACGGACAGGCTCCTCTGCATCAATGACCGATAACAGAGTCAACTGCGATTGATCGCCCAACTGTGCAACGATCGAACCGCTCACATTCACGTTGGAGTCGTGGACAATAACAACCTGCGCACGCGCGAAAGCACCTGTCTGGACCTCAATGTGTGCATAGTTGTTAAGCATTGTTGATGTCAGTTGAAGGACTATAGGTTCTGCCACTTCGGTTTCGGTCGGGATCGATACCAACACCGCTTGACTCGCACCCTCACGTGCGACGGCACTAGCTCGGTCGGTGGGTAGCCACGAATCATTCAAACGAGGATCATCGATCGACACTATCTCGACAAACGGAGAGCCCGTTTCACATCCAATAGAGGCCCAGTCCTGAACATCAAAAAAATCTTTGATCTTAGAAATAGGTGTGAATCGCCACTCTTCTTCACGACCTAACGGAATTGCAAAGTCATCAACATTGCGTGAATAAATCCGCGGAGCAAGATCTGTTGCCGGCGGAGCTGCGACTGAACTCAACCCACTGCACCTTCCATTTGAAGTTCAATGAGCCTGTTCAATTCGATCGCGTACTCCATAGGCAGTTCACGAGCAATGGGCTCAACAAAGCCCCTGACGATCATGGCCATTGCTTCGTCCTCGGTCATGCCACGGGACATGAGGTAGAAGAGTTGCTCCTCACTCACTTTGGAGACGGTCGCCTCATGGCCCATCTGCACGTCATCTTCGCGTACGTCGACATACGGATACGTATCTGAGCGACTGATGTCATCCACTAAAAGGGCATCACATTTGACCGTGCTCTTAGCATGGTGCGAACCTTCGGTGACTTGAACCAGACCTCGGTAGGAGGTACGTCCTCCCCCTCGAGCAACCGATTTACTGATGATCGAGGACGAGGTGTACGGCGCAGCATGAACCATCTTGGCCCCAGCATCCTGATGCTGGCCCTCACCTGCAAACGCAATGGACAAAGTCTCACCACGAGCATGTTCACCCGTCATGACCACTGCGGGATATTTCATTGTTACCTTGCTACCAAGATTTCCGTCAACCCACTCCATGGTGGCGCCCTCTTGAGCAATCGCCCTCTTTGTCACGAGGTTGTACACATTTGTGGACCAGTTCTGAATCGTGGTGTAGCGGCAACGTCCGCCCTTTTTCACAATAATTTCCACGACGGCAGAGTGAAGTGAATCACTTGAGTAAATCGGTGCCGTGCATCCCTCAACGTAATGCACGTAAGCATCCTCATCGACGATGATCAAGGTTCTTTCAAACTGGCCCATATTTTCCGTGTTGATGCGGAAATACGCCTGCAGCGGGATGTCAACCTTGACGCCCTTTGGCACATAAATGAATGAACCACCGGACCAGACTGCCGTGTTGAGCGCAGCAAATTTGTTGTCCCCCACTGGGATGACAGTGCCGAAGTACTCCTTGAACACGTCTTCATGTTCCTTCAATGCCGTATCAGTATCGAGAAAAATAACGCCCTGTTCTTCGAGATCTTCACGGATTTTGTGGTAAACCACTTCAGATTCATACTGCGCTGCAACACCTGCGACTAGACGCTGCTTCTCGGCCTCGGGGATGCCCAAACGGTCATAAGTATTCTTGATGTCGTCAGGGAGATCGTTCCAGTCGGTCGCCTGCTTTTCGGTTGAACGAACAAAGTACTTGATGGTGTCAAAGTGGATGCCCGTCAAGTCTGAACCCCAATGTGGCATCGGCTTCTTTTCAAAGAGCTTCAAGCCCTTGAGACGCAAATCCAGCATCCATTGAGGTTCATTCTTCTTGGCAGAGATATCACGCACAACTGTTTCGTCAACCCCACGTTTTGCGTCGGCGCCCGCATCGTTTTTATCGCTCCAGCCGAATTCATAACGACCAAGGGAATCAATTGTTTCTTCCTGTGTTGGCCGCTCTATTGGCGTAATGGCGCTCATGCCGATACCTCTTTTTCTTTGTAGGTTGCATCTCTTTGGTTACTTGCCCGAACTTGCCTTTGCGTGTCATGGTCAAACTGAATGTTTAACGTGGGGATCAAAGTTGTGCAAATTCCATCCCCCTGCGCGAGTGTTGCCAACCGCGTTACGTGGGCACCGAGTGACTCACCGAGTGCATTCGCTTCTTCTTCACACAATTCTGGGTATGCCTTTGCAGCATCCACCACCGGACAGTGATGTTGGCACAGTTGCCCCGAATTACCCGCTGCCTCGAATGTTGCGGCATAACCAGCAATATTCAACTCTGCAACCAGCGCGGGAATACTTTTTCCGCTAAACATGCGCCGCGCTCGTTCCTCTGCAAACGTCCGAATCGCTTCTCGGCCAAAATTTGACTCAATAAAATTTAGTGTCTCAAGCGCCAAGTCGTCATATGCCTGGTCACAGGCGCTTCGACCTGATGGCGTTAAGGCATAGGTCAAGCTTGGGCGCCCTCTACGTTTGGTTGGGCTGGGTCCAAAAGGCGCACGCTCGTGTGCTGCCACGAACCCGACGCTTTCGAGCGTTCCCAGTGTTCGGCGCACAGCTTGAGCGCTCAGACCAAGGTGCTCAGCCAATTCCGCAACAGTCGCAGCACCGCGCTCGAGTAGCACTCGCGCTACACGCTCAGCAGCCTCACCCGGGAATTTCACAACCCCATTGTTGCGTAATTCATGTGGGATGCAACCTGGGGGGGTAAAAATGGTGAGGACACACCAAGTTTCCGGTACACATAGGATCTCCATGTGCTCACCCCGACCTCACACGAAGATCGAGACGATCGGATCGTTGAGGCTTGTGCAATCACCCTGGATTACGGCTCAGGACAGGGAATTTTTGACATCTCCTTTTCCCTTGGATCTGGAGTTACAGTGCTGGCAGGGAACAATGGGGCAGGTAAGACCACGCTCATGGAGTCCTTACAGGGTCTTCGAAACCCGCAATCAGGCTCGGTCCGGATTCTCGGACTGGATACCTTTCGTCACCGGGCACAATTGGCGTTACAAACAGGGTCTGTTCTGCAAGGTGTGACGCCCTACCCGACGGCGAAGCCGCGCGAGTTCCTCGCCTACCTGGGCAGGCTCTATCCCACTGCACGCGGAGCAAACGAGCTGATGGATATCTTCCAGATCCCCGATACCAAGTCGATCAAAACCCTTTCAGGCGGTGAAGTTCAGCGGCTCAATTGCGCTGCGGCCCTTGTTGGCGCCCCGAAAGTAGTTTTTCTTGATGAACCCACGGCAGGTCTAGATCCCGGTGGACGAGCGGATCTCTATGGCATCCTGAGAGAGCAGGCACTCCACGGAGTCGTCATGCTCATCACCACACATTTGACCGAAGACATTGACCAATTGGCGGACAGAGCCCTTGTCCTCACTCAGGGAAATCTCACCGCGGATGTTTCTAAGAAATCTCTGGCCTCAACGGAAGCGCTTACCTTTAAGTGCCGCACTAATCTGCCAACTGCACAATTGCTCTCCGCACTCCCCCTCGAATCAACGGCACGTGAAACTGTCAAAGGCCATTACTTGATCACGGCACAGTCGCACATTGGCTCGGAAGTAATAGCCACGGTCGAAGCGTGGTGCGCTCAAAATGGCACTCAACCTGAGAATCTAAGTGTTGGAGTCGAAACACTCTCAAGTGTGGTGCTGTCAAAGCTCAGCAAGGATTCGAGCCAGATTTCATGAATGTGAAAACTTCAACCAGCTTTGCATTGAAACATGCACTGTGGGAATTCAAGCTCAACGCGCGCAATGGCGAGCAGATTTTGCTTCTCGTAATAATTCCTGTCATCGTCTACTTTGCGCTAACACGAACAAGTTTTATAGGCGGTGCTTCATGGAATGCCCAAAACGCATTGTCTGTGGCGGTCACGATCGCAACGCTTGCTGCGGGGTTTACGTCACTTGCGATCGCAACTGCATTTGAACGACGCAGCGGCACACTCTTGTACATGGGCACGACACCCGTTACCCGATTCGAACTTGTCCTTGGAAAAAGTCTCTCTACATTCCTTCTAGCCTTGGTGTCTTCCTTCGCGCTTTGTGTTGTAGCGCTAATCACCGGCTGGCAGCCGACCAGCAAGGCACTCCTACTCATTGGAGTTCTACTAGTGGGCACGCTCAGCGTCTCGGGGTACGCCTTCCTCATGGCTGGCACCCTTCGTGCAGAAGCCGTCTTGGCATTGGCAAACGGTATTTTTGTGGTGGTACTCATGTTTGGCGGAGTCATATTTCAATACGATGGATTTGGTGCAACGCTTGCCTCACTGTTCCCACCGCGAGCATTGCTAATTCTCAATGAGTGGGCGGTGGATGTTGCTAGTCCGACCGACTCTCCCGTGTGGCTCAGTGCAATGGTTCTGATTTCATGGGGCATTCTGGGAATTCTCCTCGCGAGCAAATTTTTCAAGTGGCGATAAGGTGTTTTTATGGCGATGACTAAGGCGCGGATGATCTATATCGCCAACCTTGTGGTGCAATCTGGAATTATTGTCACAGGCTCTGTTGTACGTCTCACGGGTTCCGGCCTCGGTTGTCCTACCTGGCCTCAGTGCGTTGAAGGTTCCTATACGCCGACGCAGCGCCAAGAAGAAGCGTTTCACAAGTACATTGAGTTTGGTAATCGCCTCCTCACGTTTGTAGTGGCCATCGTCGCGATCGCTACGTTAATTGCGATGATCAATTATGCGTTAAGGCGCAAAAGCCAAGGACTGCCCCAAAGAAAGTTATTGCTATTACTAGCGGTTGTTCCACTCCTCGGAACCGCGGCGCAAGCTGTATTGGGGGGAATAACGGTCTTAACTGGGTTACACCCTGCCATCGTGTCCGCGCACTTCCTGGTGTCCATGGCGCTCGTGGCCGCCGCCGTCGCCCTCGTTGCCAAAAGTGCCGATCCTGACGACTCGCCCATCCTGTACCTGGCACCAGCTGCTGTTCGGATTCTCACCTGGATACTTGTCGTCGTTACGGGTGTAGTTGTGATCCTCGGAGTTATCGTTACTGGCAGTGGCCCACACAGTGGAGATGCTGAGACTGAGTCACGCTTCAGTTTTGACCCGCGCACCGTTTCTTGGATTCACGCCGACGCGGTTTTCCTGTTCGTCGGTCTACTCATCGGGCTTCTCATAGCCTTATTTCTTTTCAAAAGCACGGGGCGGATGCGCAGGCGAACGCTGGTGCTTCTCGCGGTCGCGCTCGTGCAGGCAAGCGTTGGTTACACGCAGTACTTCCTGGGCTTGCCGGAGGCACTCGTTGCCGTGCATGTATTGGGTGCGGTTCTTACCTGGATAGCCGTGTTGTTTATCCCATTTTCCATGCGCACTCGTGGGATTTTGCGCGAGAGTGTTACATCAAACTAATTCTGAAGCCTGTTATCCAATGAACGGGCTGAGCCCAATAAACAAGAACAGCAGGGCAAGGTACGTGATGGATCCGTGGAAAACTCTCATTGCTGGCTTTTCCAAGTCGACGTAATCATCGGTGCCCCGTCGAACCAGTAGCCATAACTTCATCGCGGAGCCAGTGAACCAGGCGCCAAGAAGGACAGCCGCGATGGCGTAGAGCCAGCCCATCGGTGCAACTGGAATGAGGATTAGGGAGAACACGACCATGGCAACCGCATAAATCACAATATTTCTGGTAACCCGGATGGGTGGAGCCACAACAGGCAGCATGGGGACTCCAACCCTTGCGTAATCCTCACGATAACGAATAGCGAGAGGCCAATAATGCGCTGGCGTCCAGAAAAAAACCACCAGGAAGAGTACTCCTGCCGTTGCGTTAAGCGAACCTGTGACCGCACCCCAGGCAATGAGAACTGGCATGCATCCTGCAGCACCACCCCAGACAATATTTTGTGGAGTGTTGCGCTTTAGCAGGATGGTGTAACCAACCGCGTACATCACAATTGCTAAGAACCCGAGGAAAGCGGCTAACCAGTTTGTAAGTAAACCTAATGTCAGAACACTGACTATTCCCAGAATGAACGCTTGAATTAGGCCGGCCCGAACGCTTACCATTCCCGCAGCAACTGGGCGCGATCCAGTTCTGTGCATCTGGGCATCAATATCTCTGTCATAAACACTATTAAAAGTATTTGCACTGGCAGCTGCAGCCGTACCACCAACCAAAACAGCAATGGTTGGCATTAAGGGCGGCATGCCTCCTGAGGCAAGAAACAAGGTTGGGACAGCTGTTGCAAGTAGGAGTTCAACAATTCTTGGTTTGGTAATCCAAAAATGTACTGCAGCACGCTCCTTCAACGTCTGAAAAGTCGCTGTGCCCATTAAGCCAACTTACCGTGCTGTAACCTTTCGCGCCTCAGGCACGTGCCCACGGTCCCAGCAATAGACTGGAGCAATGTCAGAGATGGTTGTGAAGCACCCTGCCCCACTGTCCGCAGACCTCGTTTGGACCGAGACTGACCACAGGGCGTTGACTCACGCCCGAGCTCTTGCCATGGATGCTGTCCAGAAAGTGGGCAATGGACACCCTGGTACCGCAATGAGCCTTGCTCCATTGGCATATCTGCTCTTTCACAAGGTCATGCGCCATGATCCATCCGAACCTAGGTGGTTGGGCAGAGATCGATTTGTGCTCTCTGCCGGTCACTCAAGCATGACGCTCTACACGCAACTATTCCTCAGCGGTTATGGTCTATCACTTGATGACCTCAAGTCCTTTCGAACGCTGGGAAGTCTTACTCCGGGACACCCTGAATATGGTCACACCGCAGGAGTAGAGACAACTACCGGTCCTTTGGGTCAGGGAATTGCGACTGCGGTTGGAATGGCCATGTCAGAGCGGTTTGAACAAGGGCTATTTCCTGGCGCGCCATTCGAACATCGAGTGTGGGTAATCGCCTCAGATGGTGATCTAGAAGAGGGTATTTCCTCAGAAGCGTCTTCTCTGGCCGGTACTCAGGCCTTGGGGCACCTGAATGTGATCTGGGACGACAACAGAATCTCCATCGAAGGTGATACATCCGTGGCCTTCACAGAGGATGTTGTGGCACGGTATCGGGCATACGGCTGGGATGTACATGAAGTTGACGTGTCGCCCAATGGTGACACTGACATCCCTGCGTTGTTTGCCGCCCTCATTGCCAGTGCCAATACGCTGGAAAAGCCGAGTTTTATTCGTTTGCGCACCGTCATCGCTTGGCCTGCACCCAATGCACGCGGCACCGCCAAGTCCCACGGCTCGGCACTCGGTGCAGAGGAGGTTGCTGCAACCAAGCGGGAGTTGGGACTCGATCCTGCCAAGGATTTCGATTTCGATGACGAGTTACTACAAAACGTGCGCTCAAACCTTGACCATCAAGTACAGAAAATGCGCTCCCAATGGGACCGTGAGTTTTCGCAATGGCGTGATGGCGACCCTAATGCTGCGGCACTTCTATTGAGGCTCCTTTCTGGTGAACTTCCAGAAAACTTAGAGGCACACCTTCCTAATTTTGCCCATGATTCAAAAATGGCCACGAGAAAAGCTTCCGGATTGTGCATTAACGCATTGGCACAACATATGCCCGAACTCTGGGGTGGCTCCGCTGATTTGGCCGAATCGAATAACACCTGGATTGATAACTCTCCAAGTTTTCTACCCTATTTCTCTGACACATCATCACCCTATGGCCGCAATATTCATTTCGGAATCAGAGAGCACGCCATGGGCGCAGCCCTCAATGGCATCGCACTCGATGGTTTGACACGACCATTTGGTGGAACCTTCATGGTCTTTAGTGATTACATGCGAGGCGCCGTTCGCCTTTCCGCTCTAATGAAAACAGCTGTGACTTATGTCTGGACACATGACTCAATCGGCTTAGGCGAAGATGGCCCTACTCATCAGCCGGTCGAACACCTGTGGTCCCTTCGAGCCATTCCAGGACTCAATGTGGTTCGCCCAGCAGATGCTCACGAAACGGCAGCGGCATGGTCACATGTTCTGGCTAAGAAGGAACCAACGGGACTCATACTTTCTCGACAGGATTTACCAGTCATGGACCATCCTTCGCGCTCAGAAATCTTTAATGGCGTTGCCAAGGGGGCTTATATTCTTGTCTCCGATGCTCAGCCCAAAGTCATTCTTATGGCTACAGGATCGGAAGTTCAAATAGCTCTCGCAGCTCGAGAATTGCTCCTAGCACAGGGCGTTGACAGCCGCGTGGTGTCAATGCCATGCCTCGAATGGTTTAATAAACAGAGCGCTGGATACAAAGAATCCGTGCTACCAGAGGCAATAGGAGCACGTGTTGCCGTCGAAGCTGGGGCAACTTTCGGCTGGTACTCCTTTGTCGGCCGACAAGGCAGCGTCGTTGGTCTCGATCACTTCGGCGCTAGCGCCTCAGCGCCTGAACTTTTTGACCAATTCGAGTTAACGCCTGATGCCGTAGTTCACGCTGCTTTAGAAACGATTGCCCGCAACACCTAACAGCACACGAAAGATGATCATGGACAATGTACTTGAGAAACTCACAGAATCGGGCGTCAGCATTTGGTTAGACGATCTCAGTCGGCACCGAATCATCAGTGGCAATCTGGCTGATTACATGAATAAGTACTTCGTTCGAGGCGTCACGACGAACCCCTCAATCTTTCACAGTGCCATCGCAAAGGGATCCAGCGACTATGCCAATCAAATAAAGCAATGCGCCGAGAAGGGTCTTAGCGCTGATGAGACCATTCGACTCATCACCACAGATGACGTGCGTTCAGCCTGCGATATTCTCGCTCCCGTTTACCAATCTTCAAAGGGAGTGGACGGCAGAGTTTCCATAGAAGTTGATCCCCGTCTTGCTCACGATACTGCAGGGACTATCGCCGCGGCTGAGGATTTGTGGGCACTGGTCGGCCGACCAAATTTGTTCATTAAAATTCCCGCCACCAAGGCTGGACTTCCCGCTATTACTCAAGTTATTGCGCTGGGAATCAGCGTGAATGTCACATTGATTTTTTCCGTGGATCGATACAAAGAGGTGATGGATGCCTACACGTCAGGTCTCGAGTTAGCAGTAACGAATGGAATTGATATCTCTACCATTGAGTCCGTTGCTTCGTTCTTCGTTAGCCGAGTGGATACCGATATAGATGCCAAATTAACCAGCATTGGCACACCTTCAGCACTCACACTGCGCGGGCAGGCTGCGATCGCAAATGCTCGACTTGCTTGGCAGGCGCATCTAGATCATCTTGCATCACCCAGATGGCAATCCCTGACGGGAGCCAAGATCCAACGTCCACTCTGGGCATCCACAGGTGTCAAAGATCCTGCATATCCTGACACTCGATACGTTCTCGATCTCGTTGCACCTGGTTGCGTGAACACCATGCCCGAAGGCACACTTCTCGCCGTAGCCGACCACGGACTGTTTATCGGGGACACTGTCTCAGGAACGGCCGCTGCTTCTGCGAATGTGTGGGCAGAACTTGCAGGTCACGGTATTGATCAAAAACAGGTCTGCGACAACCTCGAAGCCGAAGGGGTCGACAAATTTGCCGTAGCTTGGTCCGAATTGTTGGAAACCGTGAACCTTGCGTTGGCCGCCTGGATTGAAACGGAAAGTACCACTTAATGCCGTATGTAAATCTACTCAGATCTGAGGATGATCAAAGGCTACCCCGCATCGCAGGTCCGTGTGCCATAGTTCTTTTTGGAGTTACCGGCGATCTTTCTCGCAAAAAGGTCATGCCTGCAATTTACGACCTTGCCAATCGAGGCCTACTTCCCCCCGGATTCGCGTTAGTTGGGTTTGCCCGCCGAGATTGGGAGAATCAGGATTTTGCGGCAGAGGTCCACGATTCGGTGCGTGAACATGCCCGAACACCTTTTTATGAGGATACTTGGAAACAACTCGCAGCAGGCATTCGATTTGTGGATGGTGATCTCGCTGATCCTGCTGCCTACGACAGGCTCACATCCGTTGTCAAAGAGCTAGATGCAACGATGGGCACAGAGGGCAATCACGCATTTTACCTGTCCATTCCCCCAGGACTCTTTCCCACCGTTTTGGAAAACCTACAAACCTCTGGCCTTGCCAACAGTGGAAACGAAAACTCATGGCGGCGGGTTGTCATCGAAAAACCTTTTGGCCATGACCTTCGCAGCGCTCAAGAACTCAACACAATCGTCGACCGCGTGTTCCCCCCTGGGAGCGTCTTTCGCATTGACCATTATCTGGGCAAAGAGACGGTACAAAACATCCTTGCTGTCCGCTTCGCCAACTCCATGTTTGAACCATTGTGGAATAGCAACTATGTGGACAATGTGCAAATTACTATGGCCGAAGACATAGGTATCGGCGGGAGAGCTGGCTACTACGATGGAATTGGAGCAGCACGCGATGTAATTCAAAATCATCTGCTGCAACTGTTGGCATTAACAGCCATGGAAGAGCCCCTCTCATTCAGTGCGGATGATGTCCGAGCTGAAAAAGAAAAGGTGCTCAGGGCCGTTAGAGTTCCGCTGGATATTGGAGCACACACATCACGCGGTCAATACGCGGCGGGCTGGCAGGGTGGTATTCCCGTCATTGGTTTCCTCGAAGAGACCGGAATACCAGCAGATTCACCAACGGAAACCTTTGCGGCCATGCGCCTCAATGTTGAGACGCGGCGTTGGGCAGGCGTACCCTTCTACCTGCGAACAGGCAAGCGACTGGGCAGAAGAGTCACAGAGGTTGCGGTCATTTTCAAGAGGGCCCCTCATTTACCGTTCACCGCGGTGCCAACTGAAGAACTAAGTAACAACGTACTCGTCTTTAGAATACAGCCCGACGAGGGGATTACAGTGCGCTTTAGTTCCAAAGTGCCTGACACGAGCCCTATACAGGTGCGCGATGTCACCATGGATTTTCAATATGGAGATTCATTCGTGGATACCAGCCCTGAGGCTTACGAACGTCTGATACTCGACGTTCTACTCGGTGATCCCCCACTTTTTCCCCGCCATGAAGAAGTGGAACTTGGATGGAAAATACTTGATCCCATTCTGGACTTTTGGAGCTCCCATGGCGTACCTGAACAGTACGCATCCGGAGGCTGGGGTCCCTCCAGTTCTTATGACATGATCGCTATCGATGGTAGAACATGGAGGAGACCATGATTCGCCTTGAGGACACCAGCGGCAGCGCGGTTGTGGCAGCTATCGCCGCTGAACGGCATCGCCAGGGATCACCCACCACAGGAATGGTGCTCACCATGTTGATCCTCTCCGACGAAGAACTGCAATCTGATGCGACATCAGCCGCTGTTGCTGCCGCACGTGAACATCCCATGCGGATCGTGACTCTGATACCTCGACCAGGACGTACCGCCCCGACATTGGATGCAGAAATAGCAGTGGGTGGCGACGATGGTCCGGGCGAGGTGGCCGTACTGCGATTACGCGGAGAGCTGTCGCTTCACGCCAATTCTGTTGCGGTTCCCCTGCTTTTGCCAGATACACCCGTGGTTGCCTTTTGGCCGTCCAATGCTCCACACGTACCCGCCGACGACCCGATAGGCAAGCATGCCCAGCGTCGAATCACTGACTCCGTCACCTGTGAAGACCCACTAGCGGCACTTACCGAAAGGTCTCGAAGTTATCGACCAGGAGACACGGATCTTGCGTGGTCTCGGCTAACACCGTGGCGTTCGATTATCGCATCCGCTTTTGACCGACCTGTCAATGATGTGAAGAAGGCAAGAATAATTGCAGAGGCAGGAAATCCAAGTGCTGCACTACTGCGAGTGTGGCTCAGGCAACGACTATCAGTTGACATTTCTATTGACTGGGACAGCAATCCAGGAATATCGTCCGTTGCATTTGATACCGCGGATGGTGAACTCTCCATCACTCGAACGGACCGGATCAATGCAATTCTCAAGCGTCCCGATACACCTGACGCTTCTATTTATTTACCGCGCCGCGACCTTGCAACCCTATTGAGTGAGGAGCTCAAGCGGCTCGATCCTGACGAAATGTACGGAACCGTGATCAAAGGTTATGGCCAAGGCCAGTGACCAATAACCAATGATTATTAGCCATCTGACCGCTGAGCAATGCGTGGAACAAGCTCTTGCAATACTCATTACCCATCTCACGTCTGCTGATCGAGATGCACCTGAGCCGGATGCGTTGCACCACATCGTTCTCACTGGGGGCGGTGTGGGAATGATGGTTACGAGTCGTCTGAAGGAAGTCGCCAATGCCTTGCCGCCACGATTATGGGCGCACGTTCATATTTGGTGGGGCGATGAGCGCTTTGTATCGGTCAACTCAGAATTGCGTAATGATCATGACGTCGAGAAACTGCTCGGAGATTTCTACATCGCTGAAAATGTGCATCGCGCCCCCTCAACAGAAAACTGCAACAACGTCTATGAAGCTGCTCAAATTTACGCGAACGACCTCGCGCGATTTGCCTCTGGAACCTTGTCCACACCCCAATTCGACGTTGTACTGCTGGGACTAGGACCCGATGGGCACGTAGCCTCGCTATTTCCCCATTCGTCTTTGCTCACCGATACCGGCATTTGCTTTGGTTTGGAAAACTCTCCAAAACCACCGCCGCAACGAATCACAATGTCATTGTCAACACTCAATTGCTCGTCAATCACTGTCATATTGGCATCGGGCCCGGCAAAAGATCAGGCTAGGCAGCGGCTAGCAGCACGGATTGGTTCGATTCAAGAGACGCCTGCACGCGGCATCAGTGCTCGCGAAATCTTAATCCTCGGCTGACAATCAAACGACCATTATTTTCCGTGTAATTTGTCAATTGCCTCTTGGAGTATTGCTGCACCGTCTTTGTCTGAGCGACGTTCTTTGACATAGGCCAAATGGGTTTTATAAGGCTCAATTTTCGGTGGTTGCGGCGGGTTATCCTTGTCCGTCCCAGCAGGCAAACCACATCGAGGACAGTCCCATTCTTCAGGGATTTCTGCTTCAAGAGCAAAACTCGGCTTGGACTCGTGTTTGCGGCTACACCAAAAGGAGACAAAGAAGCGCGGAGCGGCTTCGCCACGCTCTGCTTCGCCCATGGGACCTGCGCCGACCCGACTACCCCGAATTGCACTTCCACCAGCCATGTGATTGTTCCTAACGTCGTGTGAGGTTTAAAGGATCAGATGATGCAACTACAACTAGGAGCCCGTACGTACCAGAAGTCCAACGCCCACAATGCAGGCAGCCCAGATCAGGCCCAATGCCACCGTAAGTCGGTCTAGGTTCTTCTCTGCAACGGAAGAGCCACCGACGGAGGAACTGACACCGCCGCCGAATAGATCTGACAACCCCCCACCTTTGCCTCGGTGCAGGAGAATCAAAACGATAAGCAGCACACTCGTGATAATCAGAATCACTGCAAGTGCGATTGTGATGGCATTAATCATGCTGGTGTGCAGACCTTTCAGATATGTTCGCCGCGCGGTGCCCGACGAGTTGAGCCATAGGACAGGATATGTGAAAGTCCCTTTTACCCTTCAACAGGGTGCAGGCGATAACGCACAATGCCGACAAATTCGTCTGCATCCAGGCTCGCGCCACCCACCAGGGCGCCGTCAATGTCCGTTTTCGCCATAATTCCAGCCACATTGTCAGCTTTAACCGATCCCCCATAAAGGATTCGTACACTCTTAGCTGCATCAGCACCCCACGAAGACGCCACGTGTTCCCTTATCGCATGGCATACCTCCTGCGCATCCTCTGGCGTGGCAACCAATCCCGTACCGATTGCCCATATGGGTTCATAGGCGATTACCAAGCTGGCGACCTGGGATTCACTGAGGCCAGCCAATGATCCATCGACCTGGGACAGTACATGGGATACAGCCTCACCTGACTCGCGTATTGCCAGCCCTTCTCCAACACACACGATTGGAGTCAATTCGTTGGCGATAGCAATCTTCGTTTTGGCATTGACCACCGCATCAGACTCGGAATGGTTTTCCCTGCGCTCGCTGTGCCCTGTCAATACAAATGTGCAACCAAGTTTGGCCAACATACTGGCTGAAATGTCGCCCGTATGGGCACCTCTATCAAAAGGAGAAAGATCTTGGGCGCCATAGCGAATATCGTATTTGTCTCCTTCAATCAGCGTCTGAACAGAACGCAGGTCGGTAAACGGAGGGATGACAGCGACGTCAACGGCTTCAAAATCTGCTTCATTGAGGGCAAATGCCAACTTCTGAACCAGTGCTATCGCCTCAAAATGATTTATGTTCATTTTCCAATTGCCTGCCATCAGCGGCATGCGAGCCGGCTTCTTGGGCTTTGACGGCATGACATTTGACGCCGAACCACTCATTTTTGTCCTTTCAAGACTGCTAAACCTGGCAATGACTTACCTTCAAGGAATTCAAGGCTGGCTCCGCCGCCGGTACTAATGTGGTCAAACTTAGTCTCATCGACTTCAAGCACTCGAACCGCAGCCGCGGAATCACCCCCACCGATCACCGTGTAGGCACCACTTTCTGCCATTGCTTGAGCAATGGCAAGCGTGCCCCCTGCAAACGGCTCCATTTCGAAAACTCCCATGGGTCCGTTCCACACGACCGTGGCGGATTGCGCGATTACATCAGCGTATTCCTGACGAGTGAGCGGACCAATATCAAGCCCCATCCAATCAGCCGGAATGGAATCCGCAGAGACAATCTGAGTCTTCGCTTTCGCGTCAAAGCTATCTGCCACGACGAAATCGACAGGAAGCAGGAGCCGCACTCCTAACTCAGTTGCCTGCGCCATGAATGCCCGGACGTCCTCAACGAAATCTGGCTGTTGTAGTGACTGCCCCACCTCTTTGCCCTGGGCAAGCAGGAAGGTGTAGGCCATGCCTCCACCGATCAGGAGATTATCGACCCGCGGAAGTAATGATTCAATGACTCCGAGTTTGTCTCCGACCTTACTGCCGCCCAAGATCACAGTTGAAGGACGAGCTGGTGCATCGAGGATCGCGGCGAATACGCCCGACTCTCTCTCAACCAGGAGTCCCGCAGCTGAGGGCACCAGGGCCGCAATTTCAGTGACTGATGCCTGAGAGCGATGTACAACGCCAAATCCATCTGACACGAAGAATTCAGCCCACTGAGCCCACTCTCGCGCGAGAGCCTCGCGTTCCGAAGGGTCCTTGCTCGTCTCCCTTGGATCGAACCGAACATTTTCTAGCAGCGTTACTGAATTAGCAGGTGCTTCTGACACAGCCCGAGAAACCTCTGCAGGATCACGCGAAGCTAAAAAATTCACCGGCCGGTTGAGTAACTCTGCAAGTCTCTTAGCGACGGGAGCCAGTGACAGTGCGTCAACAGTTTGGCCCTTAGGCCTGCCAAGGTGCGAAAGTATTACCACCTTCGCAGACTGCGCGAGTAGATATTCGATAGTGGGCAACGCTGCACGGATCCGCAGGTCATCGGTGATGACTCCCCTTGAATCCAGTGGAACATTGAAATCGCATCGAAGTGCGACCGTTGAATTACCCAATGGTAGGTCAGAAAGAGATCTCACGATCAGAGTTTTGCGCCAACGAAATTGACCAGGTCAACCAGGCGATTGCTGTAGCCCCATTCGTTGTCGTACCAGCCCAAGACCTTCACCATGTTGCCATTCGCGTTGGTCAAGGACGAATCGAAAATGCACGATGCAGGGTCAGTAACAATGTCTGTCGACACGATGGGATCTTCGGTATACACGAGTATTCCTTTGAGTGGTCCCTCAGCAGCCGCCTTGACCACGGCATTGACTTCTTCCTTGGTCGCGGCTGTCTTCAGTTCAACCGTGAGATCTGTGGCCGAACCTGTTGGCACTGGAACCCGCATGGCGTAGCCGTCCAACTTCCCCTTGAGATGTGGAAGCACTAGACCTATTGCTTTAGCTGCCCCCGTGCTGGTGGGGATCATGTTGAGCGCCGCAGCACGGGCCCTACGCAGATCGCTATGTGGGAAATCAAGAATGCTTTGATCATTTGTGTAGGCATGAATGGTGGTCATTAAGCCACGCTCAATGCCAAATGCATCATCGATCGCCTTCGCCATTGGTGCAAGGCAGTTCGTGGTGCACGATGCGTTAGAAATGATGTTATCCGTAGTCGGATTGTACTTGTCCTCATTCACGCCCATAACAATTGTGATGTCTTCGCCTTTAGCAGGAGCGGAGATGATCACTTTTTTTGCGCCAGCGTCTAGGTGCTTCTTCGCGGCGGCAGCGTCAGTGAAGTAGCCGGTCGATTCAACCACGATTTCCGCGCCGATCTCTCCCCATGGAAGATCTGCTGGATCACGTTCCGCGAAAACAGGGATTCGAACACCGTCAACGACGATTGCTCCCTCTTCTGCACTAACAGGAACGCCGAGGCGGCCCAAGATGCTGTCATATTTCAAGAGGTGGGCAAGAGTCTTAGTGTCAGTGAGATCATTTATGCCGACTATTTCAATTGCCGCGCCGCTTTCCCGGATTGCCCGAAAAAAATTGCGCCCAATGCGACCGAAACCATTAATACCGACCTTCACGGTGACTCTCCAAATCTCTGAGTGAAAATGTAAGCGTTTGCAGCCTACTACCCCTGTGGCGTAGACCAAACAAAGGTTACTCCGCTCTCGTTACCAATATGTTACGGGGCTTGCTCCGCCCGTCCGATGGGAATTGACGCTACTCACCGGATTCAGAGTCAGATACCGCCGACTCGGTATCGGGGATACCGAGCTC
>Ga0213861_10000111_pt1 | contig 60065 bp, 52 predicted proteins | sample PICome_4_FD_160110 | JGI IMG/M metagenome (GOLD analysis project Ga0213861, IMG submission 160110) | Coastal seawater microbial communities near Pivers Island, North Carolina, United States - PICO131 | ecosystem: Environmental > Aquatic > Marine > Coastal | place: USA: North Carolina... | reverse complement strand
CGTTTCGCCCCTGCAAAGCGCCAGCGATTCCCCCAATATGGTCACGGTGATAGTGGGTCAGCACGATCGCGGAAATTTCGGTGACCCCCAAATCCTTGAGGCAGTCATCGATTGCAGAATCTTCACTGCCAACATCAAAAACTATGACCCTGCCATCGCGATCACGCAGAACCAATCCATCTCCTTGACCAACATCACACATGACTAGCAACCAAGAATCACCCGGCCAGTTATTCCATGGAGCGATATGGGTTCCTTGGAGAAGTAGGACAAGCAACAGTGCAGCTCCTGCACCAATCACTATTAAGGGCTGTGATAAATACCATGCAAGTGCCACAATTCCCGTAGCAATAATTAAAGCCGCAATCACTGTAAGCCCACTCAGTGCGGGCCAACCTGAAAAGAATTCGGCGAGACCTGCAATCCACATTGCCGGCCAGGAACTCACGAGAGCGAATCCATGCGCAAGTTCCGGACTCACCAATGAGGTAAGTGAACTGAGCAATCCCCCAACAGTTATGAACACCACCATGGGCATTGCCAAAATGTTCGCTGGCACCGACCCAAGTCCGATCGGTGTCCCCATGGCGATTAACACGGGCAGGGTCGCGATTTGCGCCGACATTGTGAGAAGAGCGGCTACAAGGACTACCGGCGGAGTTCTCGCAATAATTGGCGTCCGTTGCACATAGTCCATCAAGATCGGGGTGAGTACAACGATTCCACCCGTGGCACACACCGAAAGCACGAATCCCCATGAGATTCCCAAACTGGGATCAAAAATCAAAAGAATGATTACTGCTGTCGCCAAGATAGAGGGCCCAGCAGTTCGGCCACCAACGAGAAAAGCGATCACAACAATCGCACCCATGGTGGCTGCGCGCACCACACTAGGTTGCGGTTGCACCAAGATCACATAAAAACCTAACGCGCCGAGTGAGAGCACCACCCGACCGATGAGTTTTATTCCGATAAGCATGCTGACCAGAATCACCATGGCTAACACGATGGCAACGTTTCCACCAGAAACTGCCGTTAAGTGCGCCAGACCACTCAAGCGCATTTGATCTCTGAGTTCCGCCGGTAATTCTGATTCGTCACCGATGGCTAACCCGGCAACGAGCGAACCGCCACGTTCATCAACGCCAATTAATGCACGAGTGAGACCCTCGCGCATTGAATCAGCCAGTGAGTCAATAAAACCCGGAGCACTTATTACCTCGATGCTGCTGACCGAACTCAATCCTGCGGCGAAGTTTCCGTACCGAAATGACTGACCCAATTTTCCCGTGATGACAACCGATGAACCAGGAGGCGGGACAACAACCTCTGCCTCAACTTCAACCGTTACGGGGATCGCAATGTGATACGCGTTATCTTCGACAGTTATTGAGTCGGTGGCAAGGGTGACAACGTGCACCTCGGGGGACTTCCACACCGCGGCGCCTGGTGTCGATCGCGTTTGCGTTTCCGTGCTGATCACGCCACTGATCTGCGCTACTGATTTCTGGTTGATCCAGGTGGATAGCGGTTCACTCGTTTGGGCACTGATTTGTAGGGCTGTAACACCGCAACCAAGTAGGACAAAAGCAAAGGAAATACCGCGAATTCTGAGTTTTTGTGACCTGAACTCAGTTGGGCGCAACCATCTAAAATAGGCAACGACTGCGATCAATATCGCACATCCCGCAAGTGCAATCACGAAGGCAAATTGAGCATGGGAGTTTCGAGTATCCGGATCAGGGTTTCTCCCTGACAGGAAGAAGGTCGTTGCTACCCCGAGCCACAGACCTATGGCCGGGAATAGTAGACGCAGATCCATGGCACGGGGCCTCTACAGTGTGGCGATATCGCGGACACTGTCCAAGATTGAGTTGCCGATTCCTGAGACCTCCCCCAATGCATCAATTGATGTGAACGGACCGTTTGTTTCGCGATAACTCACAATCCGCGCCGCGATAACCGGACCGACACCGGGCAGGTCCTCTAATTCATTTACCGAGGCGCTGTTGATACTGATGCCACTACCAGCGCCACCGGGTGAATTCTCACCGACCATTATCTGTTCACCGTCGACAACCTCACGAGCTAGGTTCACTGAATTTGCTGCGCTTTTTTTATTCACACCACCAGCGGCTGTAATTGCATCGGCTATTCGAGCACCAGCAGGCAGTCGGTACAGACCCGGATTTTTGACAGAGCCAGCTACGTGAACGGTAACTTCAGGGACTGAGTTTTCTGAATCCATGACAAGTTCAGATTCGACACCCGTAACCACTGGTTCAAGTTCGGACGGTCGACCAATAAACCACAAACCGATGACGACAATGAGTATCGCTCCAACTATGAAAAATAGTGGTCGAATACTGCGCCCATCCCAATTACCCATTCGAAACCGAGGCTCGACTTTTGAGCCAACTGATTCCTTTGCCAACTCAGGTTCGTCACTGTGACTTCGAAGGCCTCGGCGTTTGGCGGGTGAAGCGACGAAATCTCTCGGAGGTGGTGCCAGTTTCCAATCATCCAATGCGTGTTTGAGTCGATCTGAGGCTTTGGTGCTCGTAGTTTTTCTCGTTCCCAACATGCGTCAAAAATAGGGTGACCCAGAGGCGAGGGAAATACCCAATTTTCGATCTGTGGATTATTTGGCACCCTGATTGGTTCACATTGACCAAAGATAATGAGTCAACAACCTAACCACGGGGTTAGTGTTGAGTGTGCCCCCTGATATTCACCGCGAAGTCGAAGTAAAAATGCGGGTTGCAAGTAATTTTGATTGCGCTCCCTATCTGCAGGACCTGCCCGGAACCACACTCGTTGGGCCACACACGGTGCAATTGTGCGCCACCTACTACGACACGGCGGAACTCACGCTACTTCGCTGGGGCATCACCTTGCGCCGGCGCGAAGGTGGGGCTGACTCTGGCTGGCACATGAAACTTCCGGTGACCGACGATCAGGACGGGGCTCGCGAGGAATTGCGCTTACCACTCACCGAAGGCGCTCCCGGTGACGTACCACCCGAATTCATTGCGATGATGGCACCACTGCTTCGCCATAGGAATATTGAATACCTCGCGGACGTGAATACCACCCGCACGACATACACATTCGCCGACAGGCACGCCAAACCCCTCGTTGAAGTCGCTGATGATCAGGTAATCGTCGAAGTGAACACACGCGAGATCAACGCATTTCACGAGATTGAAGTGGAACTTCTCAAAGACTCAAAGCGCTCCAGAAAAATATTACGTAAGATCCAGAATCGAATACTTGATACCGGGGCGAATCCCATAACCTTATCTAAATTGGCTTCCGCCTTGGGACCTGCAGCAACTGAACCACCGGATGTCCCAGATCTGGGTCCGCTCTCAAAGGACTGCCTTGCGGTTGACTTCATTGCATACGTAATTGCCGAACACACCCGCCACCTATTGATGGCTGACGTTGGCGTCCGGCGAGGAGTGCCCGATTCAATTCACCAAATGCGGGTCTCTGCTCGCCGCTTGCGGAGCACCCTTCGCTCATTCAAGGGACTCGTCGATCTCGAACGCACTCAACAATTACGCACAGAACTGTCCTGGATCGCCCACGAATTAGGTGAGGTGCGAGATCTGGAGGTACTCCTTGAGCGACTGATTCGGCAATCGGCTGAACTCTCCGACCCAACCGATGCTGATGTTGCCGCAAGTGTCATCAGATCAGAGTTGCAACAACGACTTGAGGTTGCCGAGAACAACGCTTTACTGGGCTTGCGAAGTGCCCGCTACTTTGACTTGATCGAAACCCTCATGACGGCGAGTTCACAACCCCCTGTTACCAAGGATGCATTTCAACCAGCACGGGAGTTGCTCACTTCAATGGCAGAGCGAACCTGGAGGAAACTCGCAAAGGGCGTGCACACCCTTTCCTTCGAATCTCCTGACACCCAATGGCATGCGGTGCGAATTCAAGCCAAACGTGCCCGATACACAGCTGATGCTGCAGCAACGATCTCCGGCAAAGCCATGCGCACTTACGCAGGCAAGCTAGCAACCATCACGGACATTCTGGGTGATCTGCATGACGCTCATGTAGCTGAATTATTCCTGCGCGAACTTGCCCAGTCCCCCAATGTCAGCGGCCCGCAGGGACTCGCACTCGGCCGGCTACTCGATCTCCAAATCCAGCACAATCAGATTGAGCGCCGCAAATTCACAAAAGCTTGGCCGCCAACCCGCACAGCAGCTCGAGAAGCAGGGCTGGGCAAATCAGACTGACCGCGAAACAATGATCCCTACTAGGCCAGGACCAGCGTGAACACCAATCACCGGACTTACTTCACTGATAAGCAATTCGGTACCCGGCATTGTTTCTGAAATCTTGAGTGCACACTGATCAGCCAAAGTTCGATCACCAAAATACTGAAGTCCGATAAGTGCAGGTTGATACTCACGTGCACAATCCACGGCAAGGCGGACGAGTTCGGCCAGAGCCTTAGCCTGGGTGCGAACCTTTTCTTTTAGCACCACTTCACCGTTAACGACCGCCATGATTGGTTTTACCGACAAGGCAGTTCCCAGAAGCGCACCGGTCGCGCTAATGCGTCCACCGCGCTTCAGGTATTCCAAACTGTTGACATAGAAGAATACTTGTGAAGAAGTGATCCCCACTTCCACAATTTCGAGAACTTGACTGATGCTCGCACCCGTTTGTGCTGCCCGCGCCGCATTGATGACCGGGAATCCCAAACCCAAGCCCACACTGAGTGAATCACACACCGAAACCGAGATGGGGCTAGTTTGCGAAGCCACCTGTGCTGAGTCGAAAGTTCCCGAAAGCTTAGAAGACAAAGTGACAACCACCGCATGTTCATAACCGTCGATCGACAAGGACTCGAACGCCCTAGCAAATGCCTCCGGTGTGGAACGCGAGGTCGTTACTTTCACTCCATCACGTACAGCTTGAGCAACATCGATCGAGGCGCCCTCCGGCAGAACAACTCCGTCAACAATGACATCAACGGGAACCATAAGGATCCCTAGTTGGGCAGCCAGTTCCTCAGGGATCCCAGAACTGTTGTCGGTAACCAGCGCCACCCGTCCCATGACTGCGCGTCCGACTATTTAAGAACGATGTTGACGAGTTTGGGGGCTCGGACAACCACCATGCGAATCTCTTGGCCTTCAAGTGCCTCAGTGATTTCTGATGAAGCCAATGCCAACGCTTCTAGTTCAGCTTGGGAAATATCGGGGCTCACCTGAAGCTTGTCTTTGATCTTGCCGGCGATTTGGACAACGCAGGTCACCGAGTCTTCGACCAGCAAAGTGGGGTCAACAGTTGGCCATGCCGCTCGGGCCACGGTGGGTTCGTGTCCCAGCAGCATCCACATCTCTTCTGCCGTGTAGGGACAAACGACGGAGAGCATGATCGCAACGGTTTCAACCGCCTCGCGAACTGCGGGGTCTGCCGGCCCACAACCGGTATCAATCGCTTTGCGGGTAGCGTTCACAAGCTCCATCACGCGGGCCACCAAAACATTAAACCGAAGTGATTCAACGTTGAGTTCGCCGTCTCGGATTGCCTTATGCGTTGCTTTACGCAGTTGGGCGTCACCTGTTGTTGGGTCTGCACCAACGTCACTCGTGACATCGCCTGCAAGGCGCCACGCGCGCGCCAAGAACTTCTTGGAACCCGAGGGTGAGACTTCAGCCCAGTCGATGTCATCTTCTGGTGGCCCTGCAAAAACCATGGAGAGTCGAATTGCGTCAACACCATTGATTTCGAGTTCCTCGGTCAAACGCACCAAGTTCCCGCGCGACTTACTCATTGCGCTGCCGTCCTTGAGCACCATTCCTTGATTCAGTAGTCGAGTGAATGGTTCAACGAAGTCAACGAGGCCCATGTCGTGGGCAACCTTGACCCAAAAGCGTGCGTACAACAGGTGCAGGATCGCGTGGGTTACTCCACCGACGTACTGGTCAACAGGTAGCCACTCCGCCACTTTCCTGGGGTCAAATGCGGCCTCGGAGTTTTGTGAATCGGCGTAGCGCAGGAAATACCAGGACGAGTCGACAAAAGTGTCCATGGTGTCGGTGTCACGCAATGCTGGCTCACCACAATTTGGGCAAGCAACGTTGACCCAATCAAGTGCGGTTGCAAGGGGTGAAACACCCTTGGGACTGAGGTCAAGCCCCTCGGTGCTGGGAAGTTCAACGGGCAATTGGTTCTCGGGGACGGGAACTTCACCGCACTTCTCGCAATGGATGATCGGTATTGGTGTTCCCCAATAACGCTGACGTGAAATGAGCCAGTCGCGCAGACGGTAATTGGTCGCAGCCGACCCTGTTCCCCGCTCGTGCAGCACTTCAATCATGCGAGGAATAGCTTCGGCTTTGGTCAATCCGTCAAGTGGCCCAGAATTAATCAATACACCGTTGTCTGTAGTCGCGACCCCCGTTTCACGCGGGTCCTCATCACTGTCGACAACAACGGTTACCGGCAGTTTAAAAGCGCGAGCGAAATCGAGGTCACGTTGATCATGTGCTGGTACCGCCATGATGGCGCCGGTTCCGTAATCCGCGAGAACGTAGTCCGCCGCGTAGACCGGGATTTTCTCGCCATTAACCGGATTAATTGCATAGCGCTCGAGGAAGACACCGGTTTTCTCGCGACCAGATTCCAGCCGATCCATTTCCGATGACGCTTTCACTTTGTCCAAATACGCATTGAACTCCGCTTCGGCTGGTGTTCCCGCTGCCAACTCTGCAGCAAGATCGGAGTCAGCGGCTACCACGAAAAATGTTGCGCCGAAAAGTGTGTCGGGGCGGGTGGTGTACACACTCACAGGTTCGTCGCGACCTTCGATGACAAATTCAACGTGTGCACCTTGTGAACGGCCAATCCAGTTTCGCTGCATGAGCAGCACTTTCTCGGGCCACTTACCTTCTAGTTGATCCATGTCTTCCAAGAGACGATCCGCGTAATCGGTGATGCGCAAATACCACTGTGCCAGTTTTTTCTTGGTGACCTGCGAATCGCACCGCTCACACAAACCGGCAACAACCTGTTCATTAGCGAGCACCGTTTGGCATTGGGTGCACCAGTTGACCGCACTGTATTTACGGTAGGCCAAGCCTCGTTTAAACATCTCTAAGAAAAACCACTGATTCCAGCGGTAGTAGGTCGGGTCACAGGTGTACAGCACGCGATCCCAGTCGAATGAGCAGGCGTAGTTTCGCATCGAAGCTTTTTGTTGTTCGATGTTTGCGTATGTCCACGTACCCGGATCAACATTATTTTTGATCGCGGCATTCTCGGCAGGAAGCCCGAATGCATCCCAACCAATCGGATGCAGAACATTGAAGCCCTTGAGCACCCAGTAACGGGCAATTACGTCACCTATTGCATAGGCCTCCGCATGTCCCATGTGTAAATCCCCCGAAGGGTAGGGGAACATGTCACATACGTATTTCTTAGGGCGGGTATCCGTGGGATCCCCCGAACGAAATGGCGCCAGTTCATCCCATATTGGCAGCCAACGCTGCTGTATTGCCGCGAAGTCATAGCGTTGCGCATCACGGGGATCCGAACTCGTTACTACGTCGGTCACGGGGTTTTAACCATCCTTTGAAGGGTTTCAAGAGAAGCCATTTATGAGGAACATGTGCGCGGGCAAGACTACCGAGGCAGAAACACTTGTTGTATGCCTCCCCTGAGTTACCATTGGTAACATGAAAAAATCTTTGAAAGCCATCATCGCAGTGGGTTCCGCAGTATTTATGGCGACAGCACTGCTGTCCTCGCCCGTAAACGCCGCCAACAAGGACCTCACCCTCGTTGTAACGCAATTGCCGGCACAGGTGCGGTTGATTCCGGGTGAATCCATAGCACTGTCACTGTCCACTAATGCCACTACAGGCTACACCTGGGACACAAAAGTCTCCGGGGATAAGAAGTCCATCAAGGTGTTTCAGGGCGTTTACGCTGCCCCTGAAGCAACCGGCATGGTCGGTGTTCCCGGCACGACCATTTGGAAGATCACAGCTAAGTCGGTTGGTAAAGCGGTCGTCACCGTCGTCACGTCTTCACCCGGTGGCAAGAAGAGCAATGTTGGCAAACTGACGGTGATTGTAATGGCCAAATAGATTTGTGATGGCTAAATAGGCTCCAAAGCATTCGCTAGCGCTTCGCCCACCAACTCGTGGGTTTCCCAAGCCCAATGCATCCCATCCGGATTTGCATCGCCACTGATGAGACCTTTAAGAACATATTTTTCTATGTCCACAATGGGCACTCCGAGGGGTGCCGCCCACGTGAACGCGGATGCCCGCGCAGCAGCGTGGTATTTCTGTGAGGGGTAGTACTTGCTGTCATAGGGTGATGGAGTCATGGCGACAATTGGGATATCCCCGCAGATCGCCCGAACTGCCTGCACAATTCGAGTCAAGTAGCGATCCGTGGCCGACTGAGGTAGTTGCCGCATGAGTCCACCGGTGATCCCCACGACCTTAGGGGCTAGATCGCGGTAGAGCCTGCGGGTACGGCGACGCAAACCACCTGGACGGATGTACGGCATTCCTTCACGGATATAGGTGGGTATCACAGCTGGTAGGTGATCCATGCCTCCGACCTCGATAATCACCGCGCTGGCGCGGGGTAGATAAGTTCCAAAGACAACCGGATCCTTTGTGAGAGCCCACCACGAATCACGTGAAGTCCAGCCCTCACGAGCCACCAGGTCGACCTCGATGGGTACGCCCAGTTTGCCTGCCAATTGTGCTGCCACAATATTAGGAAAGAGCCGTGGATCCGAGGGCGAAACAATCCCCTGCGGACCTTGGAAGGCCAGCGAGTCTCCCAGCACCAGAACGTGGCGCGAGTTCACCGGTTTCTCCACTCCCCTAGTGTGCCCTCATGTCTCGCAAAGGTTTAATCCTGTTCCTGAGCTTGGGCCTGATTTGGGGTTTGCCCTACCTACTCATAAAGGTGAGCGTGGAGTACCTCTCTCCCGAAGTAATTGTTTTTCTGCGGGTTTTCCTCGCAGCCATAATTCTGATGCCGGTTGTGCTAGAGCGTGGCTACCTGCGCGAACTTAAAGGACATTGGAAATGGGTATTTATTTTCGCAGTCGTCGAGATCACATTCCCAATTGGCGCTTTGACGTACGCCGAAATTAGACTGAGCAGCTCGATGGCAGGATTGCTAGTCGCTGCCGTTCCTATTGTCAGCGCGATCTTCGCCTGGCGCTTGGGAATCGACGACCGGATCACCGGCAAACGCGTCTTTGGATTATCCGTCGGCATTGTGGGTGTCGCCGCACTCGTGGGCCTAGATGTCTCCGGGAGTGAACTAATTTCTGTTGCATTACTCGGGATCACCGTTGTCGGGTATGCACTAGGGCCCATCATTGTTTCCCAGAAACTTTCCACTGTTCCGGCATTGGCTGCTGTTGCAATGGCAATGGTTATCAACTCGGTTATCTATGCACCTCTGGCGTTTATCAATCGACCGACTGAATCCGTCCCCAGCAATGTTTGGCTTGCCGTCGCTGCTCTTGGCATAATATGCACGGCCCTCGCATTTGTCCTATTTTTTGCACTCGTGGCCGCGGTCGGTCCGACTCGAACAACGGTGATTACTTACATCAATCCAGCCGTAGCCGTAATTCTTGGCGTTCTGGTCCTGAGTGAACCCATCACTTTAGGGCTGGTAATTGGTTTCCCACTAATCCTGATCGGGTCCTACCTTGCAACCAGGAAAGCCCCCGTCTTTGAGAGTGAGCCAATTGGCTGACCCCAATTCTCATTTCCTGCAGCAGTCCGTTCTTTAACTGTTGCGCAAGGTGATCCAGATGGTCTTCAGTTCGGTGTACTGCTCAAGTGCTTCGATCCCGTTGTCACGGCCACCGAATCCTGACAACTTGTATCCACCAAATGGGGTACTGATATCCCCTTCGGAATACCCGTTGATCGCAACCGTTCCCGCTCGGACCGCTCGAGCCATCCGGATCGCTGTTTCCAGTTCATCGGTGTAGATCACGGCCGCCAAGCCGTACTCGGTTCCGTTAGCAATTGTGATTGCGTCTTCTTCTGTGTCAAAGCCAATAACACTGACTACAGGTCCAAAGATTTCCTCTTTAGCAACGGTCATGCTGGGGGTCACACCATTAAGGATCGTGGGTCCGACGAACCAGCCACCGGTTTCTTCGAACAGCCGCTCACCGCCGCAGGCAACTTGCGCGCCTTGCGCCTTGGCTCCGTTAACGTAATCCAAGATTCGATCCAGTGCCGCTTCTTCGATTACTGGACCAAGGGCTGTATCCGGATCAGAGGGATCCCCGACAATCCGACTTTTAGCAACCTTTGTGAGAGCAGCAACGATTTCACTACGAATTGAATTATGAACCAGAATGCGTGAGCCAGCGCTGCAGTTCTGCCCACTGTTCCAGAAGCTACCCACGGCGAGTTCTTCGGCAATTGTGTCAATCTTGTTTGCACAGTCCGCCATAACAATCTGGGGGCTCTTGCCACCCATTTCCAAAACAATTTCCTTCATGTTGCTTTGGGCGGAGTAGGTGAGAAAGATTCGACCAACCTCGGTTGAACCTGTGAATGCAATCAAGTCAACATCCATGTGAAGTCCGAGAGCTTTGCCGGCAATGTGCCCAAGCCCGGTAACCACGTTGAATACTCCGTCAGGAACACCTGCCTGGGTTGCAAGCTCAGCAATCCGAAGTGTGGTCAGTGATGACAACTCGGCGGGTTTCACAATAATGGAGTTTCCTGCCGCCAAAGCTGGTCCAAGTTTCCATGCGAGCATTGCGGCTGGGAAATTCCAGGGCAAAACAGCCCCAACAACACCAATAGGCTCGCGGACAATCATGCCCAAGGAATCAGGTCCAGTGGGTGAAATTTTCCCAAATACTTTGTCAGCGGCTTCTGCATACCAACGCATGGTGTTCACAACGTCAGGGATGTCAAATGTGCGGCACTCGGTGATCGGCTTGCCAGCATCAATTGATTCGGTTACTGCTAATTCCTCAGCATTTTCTTCGATTAAGTCAGCAAGTTTGAGCAGGATAACTTTGCGATCGGCCGGTGACTTACCGCTCCACGAACCCGATTCAAATGCTGCCCGAGCAGATGCCACCGCTTTGTCAACGTCGACGTCGGTGCACGCTGCAATTCGAGTAATAACCTCACCCGTCGCAGGGGCCAGTGAATCAAAAGTCTCGCCATTTGCAGCGTTAACAAATGCTCCATCAATGTATGCCTGGGTGCGTATTGTTTTTGGGAGTGTTAGAGACACAGGGTGCCTTTCGTCGCTTTTGGGTTGCCAGCCCAACTCCTGAACTGATGCCCCCAGATTACACACTTAAGCAACTCACTGTGAGGGCCTAGCAATTTCTATCTGCGTGAGAAAACGCAAGTGTATGATGAAGGTGGACGAAAATTTACGCCCAACACAACCTAATTGCGTTTACTCGCAATGATCTCGCGTTTTAACGGTCCAAGGCCTGCAATTTGCGAGGGCCTGAGTTCTCGAACTTGTCGGGGGGTGAGAGCAAGGATTTGCCCAGGTCGAAAGGCATTAAGGGTGCGTGGCTGCAGCGCCCGCACAGCCTTGGGAGAAAGCGCGCGCAAACTTGCTCGACTGATCTGTGGAGTGATCTGATTTGGACGCAATGCGCGAACTTGAGCCGGCGTCATTACTGCGAACGCTTGTGGGGTCAACTGTGCTAATTCGGTTCTACTGAGTCGTTGCACCTGAATTGGGCTTAAACCCCGAACTACGTCAACCAGGTTGGGTTGCATTGGTGTAACGGGGGATGGATCCGGGTTAGGAAGCGGTGTTGTTGGAGGAGTTGTTGGAGGGGTCGGTACTGGCACTGGATCTGGATCTGGCGCAGGAGCAGGCGGAGCAGGAGGCGCCGGATCGGCGTAGGTGAACGTCAGTCGGTTGCTTTGACCCGAGATACTGCGGACTGTGACCGCCACCGAACCCGCGGGGTTGGGTGGGACGATAGCGGTGATCTGCGTTTGTGTCACCGAGGTAATTGTCACCGCCGAATCGCCGAACCGCAGTGAGGTCACGCTTGCAAGATTTGACCCATTGATCACCACGCTTGCACCACCAGAGGGGACACTCGTATTGGAACTCATCCCGGTTAACTGAGGTGCGGTGAACGCCGCAGCGTTGGCTATTCCCACACCACAGGTTTTCTCTGACTCCGTCGGATCACAAACCAGGTCATTGGCAAAGGGCTGAGCGGCGTTCTGCAAGAGCGTTCGAACAGCAGTTTCACTGCGTGGGCCACCGGGCGCGGACAGCATCAGGGCGACTACTCCGGCCACATGCGGTGTCGCCATGCTGGTCCCGGAGATAGAGTCATAGCTAGAGACTGGTGGGCCCGAGACTGGACCAGGATAACCAGTTTCACCGCCGGGGTAGCCCGGACCGGTCGCTGTAGAACTGTAGGTTGACAGGATGCCGGGGTCCTCACCTGTGCCTCCGGCGCCACCGGGAGCGGCAATTGTGATGCCGGAACCGTAGTTGGAGTACCAGGATCGGTTTCCGTCAGCGTTTATCGCGGCGACGCTAATGACTCCGTTGCAATTTGCTGGGGCGGAGTTTGCTACGTCTTGATCTTCGTTGCCAGCGGCCACAACAACAATGGAACCAGCCGCACGGGCCGCATCGATGGCCTCCTGATACGAGTTGCCACATGCACCTGAGCGCCCAAGTGACATGTTGATAACGTCCGCTCGCTTGTTACCATTTATGGGAACACCTGGCACCTCTAAACCGGCTGCCCAACGTATGGCATCAGCAATGTCGGATTCTTGGCCGCCGCCATATCCCATAACACGAACCGGCACGATCTTGGCATTGGGCGCTACACCTGAGACGCCCACCGCATTATTTGTCACCGCGGCAACGGTGCCGGCGACGTGCGTTCCATGCCAACTAGACGACCTAAACGTTGATTCGACGTTATCGAAATCATCGCAGCCGTAACTGTTACCCCAGTCACCTGGATCAAGTGGATTGCTGTCACGACCCAGAGCTCCGTAGCCAGCCGTATCGAGGACATCACCGTCCAAATTGCTGTTAGGGAGAGACATGCCAACTGCGCGAATCAGTTCAACAGGAGTACCGCCCTCAACACAGACCGCCGACCCGGGAACATAACTGCTGACGAAGTCATAGCCAGGAAGAGTGTTCCCGTCGAGGTCCGGATGCGCGATCTGACCGGTGTCGAGCACCGCGACGACAATTCCGTCCCCTTGACTTGTCGACCAAGCAGGGGTCATGTTTGTGACGCTCGAACCCACCTGAACCCCGTAGGAGTCCCACAGACCCCAAAGATCGCCGTAGTCGCTGTCGTTCGGGGGCGTTGCGGGATAATCACTAGGGAAAGCCCAGCCATTGGGCTCGGCCCACTCCACGCGCGGATCGTTTTGCAGGGCATCCGCGATTTGCTCAGCTTCGGCTAGAACCACCGGTTGTTCAAGCTCAACAACTGTGGCACCACCGCCAACTGCACGCGGGTTTTCAAGATCAACTCCTTGCGGAACAACGCTCTGTCCGGTGACCATGCCACCTTGTTGTGCTGGAACGCCCGGTTTGTATTTGACGATCACACTGCTGATCGGTCGGATCAACTCTCCGCTAGGAGGCAGCGCAATCTTGCTCGACTCCTGAATTGACGCATTTGGCTCGTTTGCTTGGACGGCGGTAATCGGGAGAATCAACAGGAATGCCGATGCCAATACAACAAGGGCCTTGCTGTAGGAAGTCTTGACTAAGGACATTTTTGTCACTTCTCGCTCTCAGGAGATAGTTTTAGCGAAACAAACTCGTTTCGATGAATGGCTCGTAGCCAGTGGGGCGGGCGAGCCAGCGAGCGTACTAGAACACAGATTGGCGGTCCTGTCAAGAGTGCGTGCTGCGTCCCATGGTTCACGCCGCTTGAGAATCACGGTTCACCTTGGCATGTCCCGAGAGACGAAAAAGTGGAGCTGAGGGGACTCGAACCCCTGACCCCCTGCATGCCATGCAGGTGCGCTACCAGCTGCGCCACAGCCCCAAGTTACAGCAATTAATGATTGCTTTGTTGGGAGGACAAAGCATAGCCGTGAGGTTCTAGCTGTCATCTCCTAGGGCTGGGACGGGAAGTGACTTGGCGTTGTATTCCTGTAGTCGCCAAGCTGGGCCATATGGTGAATCCTTTTCACTCAAAACCGACCATGCGCAGTTACTCAGAACTCCGAAGGCGGCCCAGTGCTCTGGCGGCAGTTCCAACATCATCGCAATTGCTGCCCTCGCACTACCACCATGGGTTACGACCACGAGGGTTTCATTCTCTTTGACGTGAATGATCTCCTGGTTGATTACATCAATCACCCGCTGGGCAACCTCCATCCGTGTTTCACCGCCACCCGGTCGAAGATTTGATCCGGCGGCCCAGGCTGCCAGTTCATCACCGTGGTTGGCAACTAATTCATCCCTTGTTTGGCCTTCCCAAGTTCCGGCATGTGTTTCCCGCAGTCCGGTAAATGTCTCAACGTCAATATTCACTAATTCTGACAATGCCTGGGCTGTGCGGGAAGCTCGAACTAAATCTGAGGAGATAATTCTGGCTGGTCGCAGTCCAGTTAATAGTCGCGCTGCATCATTTGCTTGCTCGATACCAACTTCATCCAATGGGATGTCGGTTTGGCCTTGGAAGCGTCGCTCCGCATTCCAATGTGTTCGACCGTGCCGCCAAAAAATAACCTTGCGTCCGTAAGTCACGGCTAGCGCTCCAGATTTATTGACTCAGGTAATGGAATTACCGGGCAGTCTTTCCATAGCCGCTCAATCGCATAATGGATGCGCTCTTCCGCCAATTGAACGTGGACCACGATGTCGCCGTAATCAATCAGAATCCAGGTGGCTTCCCCAGCTCCCTCCTTGCGTAAGCGCTTCTCCCCCGCCAAGTGAAGGGCTTCTTCAATGGCGTTGACAATGGATCTGACCTGCAACTCATTAGCTCCCGAGCACAGCACGAAGCAGTCGGTGATCACGAGTTGTTCACTGACATCAAGGATCACAATGTCGGTCGCTAGTTTTTCGGCGGCCGCTTGAGCGGCAATTAATGCAGAGTCGATGGCACTTTGTAATGCGGGCATCTGGTTAAGGTTTCCTATCTCATTGGTTGGCGTAGAGCTTGTTAGTCTTGATGTATTGAGAAACGCTGGTGGGTACTAGTTCATCGAATGTTTCGTTGTTTTTAGCTGCGAGTCTGACTTGGGTACTGGAAATCTCCCAGCCCGGAACATCAATGAAATGACATGGGAAGAGTTCAAGTTCCTGGTTGTCCTCTCCTGGCCGTGAAACAACTACGATGCTCACATTCTTCGTAATCTCTTCAGGTTGCTTCCACTGGGGGAAGTTTTTGTAGGCGTCAGCTCCCAAAATCAGGAACCACTCAACACTGTCATTGGGGAAATCTCGCGTGAATTCGCCCGCAAGGTCACTAATCGTGTCAATCGTGTAAGTGTTTCCGATCCGATCTGTGTCAACCTTGCTCACTTTCAGCCAGTCATGTCCTTGGGCAGCTAACTCACACATGGCCAGTCGCGCTTCGGTACTGGCAACAACATGGTCACGGTGATACGGGTTGCCCGCAGGAACTAAATAGACAAAGTCAAGATCCAATTTGTCACGGGCAATTCTTGCTGCTTCCAAGTGGGCTAGGTGGATCGGATCAAATGATCCACCAAGAATTCCGATCCGAAACTGCACGAAATGTTAACGGTCTACATTAATCATGACGGTGATGACCAACAACACAACTAGAGTCAGGAAACCAAATCCCCCAATAATGTAGGGGCTGACAACACTCCCGCCCTCTTCACTGGCCAACACTTCACTTACTCGCGCTGCTACTGAAAAATCCACGGGGCTCCCTCACTCATTTCCTACCGACACTCTACCCGGTCACTATTTTCGGACTTGACCGTTGCCCGAGACGATAAAGGTGGTTGTGGTGAGCTCGGTGAGACCCATGGGGCCTCTAGCGTGAAGTTTCTGGGTGGAAATCCCGATTTCGGCACCAAACCCGAACTCTCCTCCATCGGTGAATCGGGTTGATGCATTGACCATCACGGCTGCCGAGTCAACCGCAGAGGTGAAATAGGAGATGGTTGGGGAATTACTCGAGACGATGGCTTCGGTGTGACCCGATGACCAAGTGAGAATGTGCTCAACGGCCTCTTCAACACTTGCCACAATTCCCGCCGCAATATCCAGTGAGTAGTACTCCGCTGCCCAGTCCTCGTCGCTGACCGGCAGCCACTCAACATCTGCTGTCTGCGCATGCTGCTGCATTTTCTGGTCACCGTGCACCGTGACCCCGCGTGCCTTGAACTCGGCAAATAGTTTGGGCAGGAATTCTTCGGCTACCGCTTCATGGACCAGCAGAGTTTCCGCGGCATTGCAGACACTGACACGCTGTGTCTTGCTGTTCAGCACGATGTCGACAGCCATGTCGAGGTCGGCGTCTTTATCCACGTACACGTGGCAGTTACCGACACCTGTTTCGATTACGGGGACAAGTGAGTTGTTCACGATATTTTGAATTAACGATGCACCCCCACGAGGGATAAGGACGTCTACCAACCCGCGAGCTTGCATCAGTTCGGTTACTGAATCGTGAGTGTGACCGGGAACGAGTGCAATTGCATCTTCAGAGATACCGACCTCAACGAGGGCCTTTCGCATCACGTCAATGAGGGCAACATTTGTGTTGTAGGCGCTCGATGAGCCCCGCAGTAACGCAGCGTTACCGCTTTTGAGGCACAGTCCGGCAGCATCAACGGTGACATTGGGACGGGCTTCATAGATCATTCCCACCACACCAAGAGGAACACGGGTCTGACGAACCTGTAAACCATTGGGCAGGGTGTAACCGCGAACAACTTCACCCACAGGATCCGGCAATGCTGCTACATCAATGAGTGCATTTGCAATTGCCTCAATGCGTTCTCCGTTGAGGGTTAATCTGTCAATGAGGGCATCGGATGTTCCATCGGCTCTCGCAACCTCAAGGTCTTTGTTGTTCTGGGTAGAGATAAATTCTTTTTCATTTTTGAGTCTGGCCGCGATTACTCGGAGTGCTTCATCTTTTTGGTCCCGAGTAAGCATGCGCAGTTCACGAGCAGCGATTTTCGCACGCTGAGCTACCTCTTTTACCGTATCCACGTCTTCAGCCTAATGCGTCAATAACTCAGAGTTCAAGGAGAACAAGGTCATCACGGTGAATAACCTCGCGTTCATAGGCTGCTCCACGCTCGCTTGCTAGTTCTTTGGTGTTGCGGCCAAGTATTTCGGGAATTTCGGCTGAGTCATAGGTAACGATTCCGCGAGCAAATGGGAGTCCATCAGGTCCACAGATGTCAACCGGGTCACCTGCAAGGAACATTCCGGTTACTTGAGTAATTCCAGCGGGGAGCAGTGAAAGTCTTCGCACGGCGACCGCCTCGACGGCGCCAGAATCAAGGATCACCGAACCGGTCGGTGTGGTTGCATGCGCCAGCCAAAGGTTACGCAGTGAACCGCGTTTACCCGTTGATGCAAATGCCGTACCAACACTTGCATCCCCTAATGCGTCGCTGATCTGGTTGGTTGCAGCAAGCAGAGTTGGGACGCCAGCAGCAGATGCAATGCGAGCAGCCTGAACTTTGGTAGCCATACCGCCACTGCCGATTCCTTCGGAGCCAATCCCCCCAATTCGCATGTTGGCGAGTTCAGAGTGATGTCCAACTTCCGGAACATGCCGTGAGTCCGGGCGGTGTGGTGGTCCGTCATAGAGCCCGTCAACGTCCGATAACAAAATGAGCGCCTGCGCATTAGTGACATGGGCGACGAGTGCTGCAAGGCGATCGTTGTCACCCAACCGGATCTCATCCGTCGCTACCGTGTCGTTCTCGTTGACAATCGGGAGCACATCAAGTTCGAGTAGCCTGTTAAATGTCAGTTGAGCATTTCGGTAGTGGCTGCGGCGCGTAACGTCTTCACTTGTAAGGAGAACTTGCCCAACAGTTATGTTGTGCCGTGCAAACGCCGCCGTGTAAGCAGCCAATAGAATTCCTTGGCCAACACTGGCCGCCGCCTGCTGGGTGGGGAGGTCCTTCGGTCGCTTGGTCAAACCCAATGCTGGCATACCGGTTGAGATCGCTCCGCTGGAAACAAGCACGATTTCGTGCCCGCTGTTGCGGCGCCGGGCCACCGCGTCAGCGAGTCGATCGATTACGTCCTTCTTGAGTCCACCACCAACGGATGACAAAGAGGAGGAACCGATTTTGACAACAATGCGATTAGCTCGCGCTATTGAATTCCTTGTTGTTGTCATTAGGACAAATACTCTGTGCGAGTCTCAAGCCGTGAATCACTTCCGCGTGGGCCTTGGTTGGCGGAACCGACCGCTGGGAACCAATCGAAGACAACAGCATTGTCTTCTGGGCCGATCATGACCGCACAGCCTGGCGTGGCGCCAGCAGCGATCAATTCCTCTTCGACACCAAGTCGCGCAAGACGATCTGCAAGATAACCAACCGCTTCGTCATTACTGAAATCAGTTTGTCGGATCCAACGTTCAGGTCGTTGACCCCGAACCCGGAAGCCTTCTTCCTCGTGGGTCACGGTAAAGCCGGATTCATCAACCGCTTTAGGGGTAAGAATGATTCTGGGCATCTCAACTGAATCTTCAGCAGCACGTTTTTCGGCCACTAGTGCGGCTATTGCGAAACTCAATGGTCGCAGGCCTTCGCGTGAGACAGCTGAAATCTCAAAGACCGGGTAACCCATTTCTTCGATCATGGGCTTCACCATGTCGGCTAGGTCGCGGGCTTCAGGAACGTCAATCTTGTTCAGCACAACGAGGCGAGGTCGGTCATCAAGGCCGCCATATTGTGTGAGTTCGGATTCAATGATTTTCAGATCTGTCAGGGGATCACGATTAGGTTCAAGTGTCGCGCAATCGAGTACGTGGATGATCACACTGCAACGTTCGACGTGACGCAAGAAATCAAGACCCAAACCTTTACCCTGGCTCGCGCCGGGAATCAACCCGGGGACATCGGCGATCGTATAGACAACGTCTCCAGCGGTCACCACACCAAGATTGGGAACCAACGTTGTGAAAGGGTAGTCAGCAATTTTTGGTCGTGCCGCGCTCATCGCCGCGATCACACTTGACTTACCTGCGCTGGGGAAACCCACAAGTGCGGCATCAGCAACGGTTTTGAGTTCAAGTACTACATCACTTTGACTACCTGGTTCTCCCAGCAGCGCGAAACCTGGTGCTTTTCGTTTCGGAGAAGCAAGGGATGCGTTACCCAATCCTCCACGGCCACCTCGAGCAATAACAAAAGTTTCACCAGGGATAACCAGATCTGCGAGGACCTCACCTGTTGCGCTGCGCACAACCGTTCCCGCTGGAACGTGAAGCACGATGTCTGGTGCATTAGCTCCGTGACGGTGTGCACCTTGTCCCGGTTTGCCGTTTGCGGCTGTGCGATGCGGGGTGTGGTGAAACTCCATGAGAGTTGTGACCTGTGGGTCAACCAGAGCGATGACGTCGCCACCGCGGCCACCATTGCCTCCGTCGGGCCCGCCGAGTGGCTTGAACTTTTCCCGCATGACGGATGCACATCCATGCCCACCATTGCCACCCTGGGCGTGGATACTCGTCTGATCAACGAATGTCGCCATCAGCTCACCTACCTATCCATTCATGAAACGAAAAAAGACGGGCCCGCATGGACCCGCCTTCCTTGCTGAAAACTATGTTGCTGAAATCCTTCTAGCAAAAAATGTGTTCGTTGCTAATTGCGCGAACTACACTCCAAGAACAATGTTGACGACTCGGCGACCGCGGGCAGTGCCGAACTCAACAACTCCTGGGGTCAATGCGAACAAGGTGTCGTCCTTGCCGCGTCCAACATTATTTCCTGGGTGAAAGTGGGTTCCACGCTGGCGAACAATGATTTCGCCTGCGTTGACTTCTTGGCCACCGAAACGCTTCACGCCTAGGCGCTGGGCATTACTGTCGCGTCCGTTACGGGAGCTGGATGCACCCTTCTTATGTGCCATGGTTCACTTCCCTGCCGCGATGTTGGTGACCTTAACCTTTGTCAGTTCAGAGCGATGGCCCTGACGACGACGGTAGCCGGTCTTGTTCTTGAACTTAAGGATGTCAATCTTGACGCCGCGATGATGGTCAATGACCTCCGCGGTTACCGTGACCTTGGCAAGTGCTGCGACGTCAGTGGTCACTTTGCCGTCTTCAACGAAGAGCACCGCTGGGAGTTCATACGTTGAACCTGGAGCACCGGGAACCCGGTCAACCACTATGAGGTCGCCTACTGCAACCTTCTCTTGCCGTCCACCGGCTTTAACTATGGCGTACACCACGAACTCCTGTCGGTCTTGCGTTGTCACTGCTACTTACGGGAACTTGCACTCTCGAGAACTTGCACTTGCGGGGACTTGCTCCTACGGGAACACCCGCGAATACAGAATCATACGGGGACACGTATTTTCGGACTACACCGGATCTGATTCCTCGATGAAGCTTTCCTGCGCAGGTGCATCTTGCGTAATCACCTCAAGATCGGGGTCCACAACAAGGTCCAAGTCGTGAACTTCCTCTACAGCCTGCTCTGGGGCTTGTTCTGAGGCTTGTGTTTCGGCCTGGTCTTGAGCCTGCTCAATAGCCTGAGCAGCCTCAAGGGATTTTGCCGCGACCATGGCTGGGTCTACGGCATTTGCTGGTCGGCGGTAGCGCACAGGCGCGTCATGGTGCGGCTCTTCATTGAGAGAGACCTTGATTCCACGACCGTTGCAGGCTTCACACTCGTGGGAGAAGGACTCAATCAGGCCCGAGCCAATTCGCTTCCGGGTCATCTGGACTAGGCCAAGGGAGGTCACCTCAGCCACCTGGTGCTTGGTGCGGTCACGACCGAGGCACTCAATGAGTCTGCGTAGGACGAGATCGCGGTTACTTTCGAGCACCATGTCAATGAAGTCGACGACGATGATTCCACCGATATCGCGGAGTCGGAGTTGGCGCACGATTTCTTCGGCTGCCTCCACGTTGTTCTTGGTGACCGTCTCTTCCAGGTTTCCACCGGCACCGGTGAACTTTCCAGTGTTGACGTCTACAACGGTCATCGCTTCAGTGCGATCGATAACAAGTGAACCACCCGAAGGCAAGTACACCTTGCGATCAAGGGCTTTGAGTATTTGTTCATCAACTCGAAGTTGCGCAAAGAGATCCTTGGAATCAGTCCAATGCTCAAGTCGATCAAGTAGATCGGGTGCAACGGCGCTGATGTATGCATCAACTGTTGTCCAGGCGGTATCACCGGAGACGATCATCTTGTTGACATCTTCATTGAAAATATCTCGCACTACCTTGATAGCAATATCTGGTTCTGCGTAGAGCATTGATGGCGCATTGGTGCTGTTGTTGCTGCTGGAAATGTCTTCCCACAGCGAAGTCAAACGCTGGACATCTTGCTCAAGTGCTTCTTCGGGTGCACCCTCAGCAGCCGTGCGAACAATTACACCTGCATCCTCTGGCATAACACGTTTCAGGATTGTCTTGAGACGATTGCGCTCATTCTCGGGGAGCTTGCGACTAATGCCGGTCATTGAACCGTCAGGGACGTAAACCAAGAATCGGCCGGGGAGGGAGATCTGGCTGGTGAGCCGGGCACCCTTTTGTCCAACGGGATCCTTTGTTACCTGCACCAGAATGTGGTCACCGGGCTTGAGCGCTAATTCGATTCGCTTTTCATTTCCGACGAGACCTGCAGCATCCCAGTTCACTTCACCCGCATAAAGAACCGCATTGCGACCTTTACCAATGTCAACAAATGCTGCTTCCATGCTGGGCAGAACGTTTTGTACCCGGCCGATATACACATTGCCGACAAGTGATGTTGCTGAACCACGAGTTACGTAATGCTCAACTAAAACGCCGTCTTCCAAAACTGCAATCTGAGTTTTGTCGCCCTGTTGGCGAATTGCCATAATCCGTTCAACGGACTCACGCCTAGCAAGGAACTCGGCTTCGGTCAGGATGGGTGCCCGACGACGACCTTGATCGCGGCCATCACGGCGACGTTGCTTCTTCGCCTCAATTCGGGTTGAGCCCTTAATGTCTTCATTTTGCTTGCGACGAGGTTCCCGAACGCGCACCACAGTGTTGGGGTCATCGGGGTCGGAGTCTTCACCTTGACCTGCGCGACGACGGCGACGACGACGTTTTGTCCCAGCGCTTGCTGCGTCTTCGTCATCTTCCACCGAGTCAACGGATGATTCTTCTGTTGACTCTTCGTTGTCGTCTTCTTCAGACGAGGCCTCCTCGGCCCCTGAGTCGAGGGTGTCGTCCGCTTTGCGGCGACGACCACGGCCACCGCGCCTGCGACGAGGATTTTTTGATGACTCTTCGCTTTCATCAACTTGCTCTGGGGACGGTGCTTCGGGTGAGACTTCGCTTTCCACTGGGACGGCGATGGCAGTTTTTTTGATTACTTTGCCTTTTGCCTTGATCGGGGCACTGACTTTTTGGGGTGCCACCGGTACTTCAGCAGCAACCTGGAAAAGAGGAGCCTTCGGCTTGGCAGCCTTCTTGGCTACTTTTTTCGCAGCTTTTCCGGCAGGTTCGGCCTTCTCGGCCGCCTCGGCTTTGTCAGCGGGTTTCATTTTTGGGGTGCTAACTGCAGGGGCTGCAGCTGGGACAGCCGGTCCAGCAGGACGGGATGCGGCGCGACGGGTTTTTTTGACCACCGGTGCGTCATTGGGGCTGTTTGTTTCGCTCACCGTGGGTGTTTCTTCGACCATGATGGTCGCTCCTTTAGGAATGCGGTATCACCCGCATTCGGGTCAGTGTGCAACACGATCACCGATCTGCCTTTGGGTCCCGATATATGGACCCGCTGCCCGGGTGAAACGTGCTACTACAAGCTTTTAGGGCTGCGATCAGGGTTCGCGCGTGATGCGCTGCGACTTCCCTTATCGCCACATGATGTTGAGCTATACAAGCACTCGATCAGGGTCAAATGGGTCCCCAATCGAAATACCCACTTCGTTCAGTGGACCCTGCGCCAGCCTGGTCACCCTCACGGGTTTAAGCGGCACGAGGTTTCCCACCTGCTTCAGTGCAGTAAGTACATCATCGGGTCGAACCGACGGAGTGATATGCCGGACAACCACATGGAGTATGACACACTCCCGCAGCATTTGGGTGTCTGCGGGGGCGGTTACGGCACTTTGAGGGACTCTTTCCATGAGGAGAATGGCACTTCGGGCATCGAAAACCCGAAGTCCCGACTTGGTCATCCGTTCCACCAATACTTCGGTGGAGCCCAGAAGGTCCCCGACGGCACCCATTACTGCCTTCTCAGGGGCGCAGATTTCCATTTCCCAGACGCTGGCTTCTAATCGAACCGAGAAATCGCTCGATGTTGCGACAATTACCTCAATGATGTCCAAGCCCGGTGGCAGCGCAGCATCAAGCTCGATTCGCAGCTTGTCGGGGTCACACAACTGGGTCACCCCAATTTCAACGTATTCGGCTTCACTCGCTACCCCGGTTGGTGCCGAGTTGGAGTATGAAATCTTTGGGTGGGGTGAGAAACCCGCGCTGTAGGCCATGGGGACTCCCGCCCTGCGCAGGGCTCGCTCAAGTGCTCGTTGGAAATCTCGGTGGCTGGAGAACCTCAGTCGACCCCGCTTGGCATAACGCAGTCGTAATTTTTGAATCGTCGGGGCAAGATTGCGCTCCGGGGGTTTATTTGCCACAGCAGGTCAATTCCCGCACAGACCCTGAACTAATACCGCCGACACCCGGGGACTTGGCATCGGCAAATCGATTACACCGGTGGGGCCAACTTGGATCTCGGTGCCCATTTGGTCACACACCCCGCAGTCAAAGCAAGGGGTCCACCTGCAGTCGTCAACGGCAACTTCAGAGAGTGCGTCTTGCCAGTCCTCCCACAGCCACTCCGAGTCAAGCCCTGAATCCAAGTGATCCCACGGAAGAACTTCCGTGTATTCACGCTCGCGGGTCGTGTACCAATCAACGTCAACGCCGGTGTTTTCCAGAGCGTAATTTGCCGACTCCATCCAACGATCAAATGAAAAGTGCTCACTCCAGCCGTCAAATCGCGCCCCGTTTTTCCATGCAGTTTCAATAACGTTGCCGACTCGACGGTCGCCACGAGAAAGAATTCCTTCAATGATTCCGGGTTTGCCGTCGTGGTAGCGCAGACCGATTGCCTTGCCAAATTCCTTGTCGTTCCTGATTGCTTCTTTGAGTTTCTGCAACCGGGCATCCGTTGATTCGTGGTCAAGTTGCGCCGCCCACTGGAACGGAGTGTGTGGTTTCGGAACAAATCCACCGATTGACACCGTGCACTTGATGTCACGGCGACCGCTGGCTTCACGCCCAGCACGAATTACTTCCTTCGCCATCGTGGCAATCTGCAAAACGTCCTCGTCGGTTTCAGTAGGTAGACCGCACATGAAATACAATTTCACATTGCGCCATCCCGCTCCGTAAGCTGTCGTCACGGTCCGGATCAAATCCTCCTCACTCACGAGTTTGTTAATTACTCGACGAATCCGTTCACTTCCACCTTCAGGGGCAAAAGTCAGTCCACTTCGACGACCGTTGCGGGAGAGTTCGTTTGCCAGATCAACATTGAATGCGTCAACGCGCGTGCTGGGAAGTGAAAGTGATGTTTGAGTTTCTTCGTAGCGGTCAGCCAAGTTTCGCGCCAAGTCACCAATTTCAGAGTGGTCAGCGCTGGAGAGCGAGAGTAGGCCGACTTCTTCGAAGCCAGTTTTCTCAAGACCGTTTTCCACCATGGCCGCAATACTCGTCATGCTGCGCTCGCGGACAGGTCGCGTGATCATTCCTGCTTGGCAAAAACGGCAACCACGGGTGCAACCTCTAAAGATTTCAACACTCATCCGCTCGTGGACGGTCTCAGCAAGTGGCACTAGTGGCGCTTTGGGAAAAGGCCAAGCGTCCAAGTCCATCAAGGTGAATTTGGTGACCCGCGAGGGTACATCGGCTCTATTGGGAACAACTCGTTTGATCCGACCGTCGGGCAAATACTCAACGTCATAAAAGCGTGGAACGTACACGCAACCGGTTTTAGCGAGTTCCAAGAGCACACCCTCGCGGCCACCGGGACGACCCGCCTCAATCCAAGCTTTCACAATATTTGAGATCAACAGGACTGCTTCTTCACCATCGCCTAAAACGGCAGCATCGATGAATTGTGAGATCGGTTCCGGGTTAAATGCAGAGTGTCCACCCGCAACCACAATGGGGTGGTCATCGCGGTCAACCGCGTGTAACGGAATGTTGGCCAAACTCAAAGCGGTCAACATGTTGGTGTAACCAAGTTCTGTACTGAATGAGAGACCCAGTAGATCAAAATCAGCGACGCTGCGATGCGCATCCACGGTAAAGGCAGGCACGTTATTTTCCCGCATCAAAGTTTCGAGGTCAGGCCAGACCGAATAGGTTCGCTCTGCCAAAATATCAGGTTGCTCATTCAGTACTTCATAGAGAATCTGCACCCCTTGATTGGGTGCACCGACTTCATAGGCGTCGGGGTACATCAGTGCCCAGTGAACGGTTACGTCCTCCCACGGTTTGGTTACCGCGTTAAGTTCACCGCCCACGTATTGGATTGGCTTCGCGATCAAGGGCAAAAGCGCTTCCAGTTCAGGGAAGACGCTTTGGCCACGTTGACGAACTTTGCTTGTACCGGCTTCAATGGTTGAGGAAGACATAGGTGAAAGGTTACCCAATTCCGGGCAAAGCGCTAAATTTCCGCTCGAACTTCATGTAAACGCACGGTTTGAAGGAGACCGATTGCGATCCATACCGCCATCATGGATGTGCCTCCGGCCGACACAAATGGCAGAGGAATCCCCGTGATCGGCATGATCCCAAGTGTCATCCCGATATTTTCAAATGTCTGGAAAGCCAGCCAAGCGAGGACCCCGGTTGCGACGAGTCGTCCGTACTTGTCATCTGCTTTCCATGCAATCATGGCGGCCCGCCACAGGAGTACTGCTAGCAGAAGGATCAAGAGCACCGAACCCAAGAATCCGAGTTCCTCCCCGCTCACCGTGAAAATGAAGTCACTCTCGTTGACCGGAACAAATTTTCCTTGGGTTTGAGGACCTTCAAAAAGGCCCGTCCCAAACCACCCACCTCCACCAATGGCAATGCGGGCTTGGTTCGCGTTGTACGCCGATGCGCCCGTGTCCTGATCGGGGGATATAAATGAAGTCAGCCGTGCAACCTGGTATTCCTTCAGCAGACCCAGTTGAATGGCCAGCAAGATCGACAGAATCGATCCCCCGATCAGGGCAACGAGCCAACGACTACGCACACCTGCAACTGCAATTACTGAAATGGCCACGGTTCCCAAGATCAGAACCGTTCCTGTGTCATTTTGAACCAGGATCACAGCAATAGGTACAGCTGCTGCGGCCAATGCCATCAGGAAATCTCGGCCAGAGGGTTCAGTCTCGATATCCTTGCGCTCGGAAAGTAGCGCCGCCATCATTAAAATCACTGCGATCTTCATAAACTCTGACGGTTGAATTGTTAAACCCCCGGGGAGATCAATCCAGGCACGCGCACCAGCGACCGTTACGCCAATTCCTGGAACGAATGGCAACAGCAACAAGAAAAATGACGCTCCATAAATAATTGGGGTGTATGCCCGAAGCCATCGATAATTTAGACGCGAAGCCAAATAACCCAGAATAATTGCAGCTACAACATTGATCAGGTGACGCTTTAGATAAGACTGCGGATCATTCGCAGAAGCGAGATCAGCTCGACTAGCCGACCAAACCAATATTGAGCCCAGCACAGTGAGGGCCAAACCTGAAATTAACAGAATCCAATCAAGGTCACGCCAATATCCTTGACCCCTGGCTCCCGCTCGCGAACCCGCGCCAACTAACGCATTGTTGGCCCGGGTACTCGCATAAAACTTAGCCACTAGCCTGACCCCGCTGCAGTAACCACGCCCGACATTTTGCCCTTCGGCGTCACAGGTGTTCCATCGGGTCGAATAACAGGAAGCTCTTTCGAGGGCGCCCCGCCAATGAGCACACTTTTATTGGGATTCACCGTCGTTCCATCTATTCCAAAGAGAGCTTCGTAGATCTTGCGAACACTTGGCCCACTGGTCTTTGAACCGGTTCCGCCCTGAGTAACCATCATGACTATTGCATACCGCGGCTTATTTGCGGGCGCATAGGAAGCAAACCAAGAAGTTGACACCTTGTCGCCGGTAACCTGCGCCGATCCAGTCTTGGACGCAACCGGGATTTGATTCAATGGGAAACCGATAAAGGGCGACTTACCCGATCCATCCGATGTCACACCGGGGAGTGAATTTTGTAGGAATTTAATAGTTGACTTTGGGAGATCCAATTCCGATTTAACAGTTGGGGCAACTCTTTCAATGACGCTGCCGTCGGCGCCCATAATCGCCTTGACCAACTTCGGTTCGTAGACCGTTCCCCCGTTGGCTATCGCGGCGTAGGCCATTGCCATTTGCAATGGAGTGACCGTGGTGTCTCCCTGGCCAATGGCTGCGTTGAGTGCGTCACCTTCACGCCAACGAAAACCATCGGCGCAGTTCTCTTTATCGAGTGCCGTGTAGTAGTCGGCCAACTTGGGATCGGTCTTGCGTGTCTCCGGGTATCCGGTGATCGCGTTCGCACACCACGTGTCTCGTTTTGCTTCCCAGTTTTGAACCTTGAATGTGCGGCCAGAAACCCGTCCTGCCGACTCACCGGGGAGGTCAATTCCGGTCGGGGTGCCGAAGCCAAACATGGACGCGGCGTCAGCGATTGGATCCGCTGAATCACGCTTGGCGTCATTCCCGCCGGCGGCCTCCCACATGCGATCCGCCAGGCCATAGAACACCGTATTGCAGGAAACCTCTAACGCCCTACCGAGGGAAATTCGGCCGTAGGCGGAGGATTCGTAGTTTCGGAAAATTTGGGTGCCCAATTTAACTTGCTTTGGGCATTGATAATCGGAGTACAACGAGTAACCCTCTTTGCCAGCAGCGGCAGTGCTGACGACTTTGTAGGTCGAACCGGGTGCAAACAATCCTTGAGTAGCGTTGGACGAGAGTGAATCACTCTTCACCAGTGACTTGTATTGCTTTTGACTCACTCCACCAACCCAGATACCGGGGTCGTAGGTGGGGTAACTGGCCATAGCAAGCACTTGACCATTACGTACGTCAACGACGACTGCTGCACCAGAATCCCCCGGATATCCCTGACCTTGGGCTCGCTGAATTGCAGCAACCAACTGCTTCTCAACCACAGACTGCAATTTTGCATCAAGGGTTGACACAAGGTAGTCACCTGACACAGCTGGCTTTTGGTCTACGGTGCCGGTTACTTGGCCGGAAGTGTCAACTTCAAGTGTGGTAACACTCGGCTTGCCACGCAATTGGGTGTCGTAAAAATTTTCGAGCCCAGATCGCCCGATTGAGTCGGTGCGTCGCAGTCGATCATAAGCATCTGATTGACCCTGTTCAGTGATTTGATCCTCGGTAACCGGCCCAAGGTAACCCAAAATATGTGCTGCATTTACATCGAACGGTCCGCTGTACTCCCTGACCGCTGTCAACTTAGCCGTAACACCTGCAAACTCGGATCGCTTCTCCATAATTGTTAATGCGGTCTGCGGATCAACATCAGATGCAACCGGCACAGCTTGATAGGTGGATCCATTCCAACAAATTGGTGGCTTGGGCGCACCTTCGGTACCGCACGGCAACAACCGTTCGGAAACAGATTCAGGAGTGGTTCCTAAGATTTTCGCAAGACGTTTGATGACCAAGTCACCTTTTTCGCCCTGTTGATTTAATTTTTGCCGATCAATTGTGACAACAATTGACGTTCGGTTGGATACAAGTGGTCTACCTGCTTGGTCCAAAATTAATCCTCGAACGGCCGGCTCAACAACTTCGCGTACCGAATTGTTTTCCGCCGCCGCCCGGTATTCGTCACCTTCCATCACCTGTAAATAAAACAGACGTGAAATCAAGGTCATAAAGAGAGAAAAGATCAGAATGCCCAAAATGATGAGTCGGAGATTAGATCTTTCGCTCACTGGCCATCCCTTCCTTACCCAAAAAATCACCTCTTCGACCACACCATTATGCGTTGGTCAGGCCAAAATGGCCAAAAGGCGGCCTTTTAGATCACCTCACATTGCCCAGCCGTGGCTGGGAGAATCCCCCAGAATCTGAACATTTCTTCGTGACTAGGACGCCAAGGATCCACGAGAGGTTCCCTAAGAAACGGATATTTCGGTCAAGAATGGTCGCGAGATCTTTGCAATCAACGGAATTATCAGAGCCGACAATAAGACTCCGTAGAGCGCCGAACTCAGGGTGATCCACGGGACCTCGGCCCAGTTGACTCGATTCCCACCAAGGGCCGTATCCACGATCGCAGTCCCCAATGCGGCAGCCGACGTACTCAGTGCCGTAATGCCCATCATGATCGGAAGGGTGCGATCACGTGGGTCGATCCAAAAGCCAGCAATGAATCCAATTATGAGATAGATGATCGCGTTCACTCCCACCAAAGTGTCCGACGAAGGCGAAAGGTCAAGAAGCACCCCTGCAGCGAATCCACTTGTTGCCCCTTGGACCGGACCCATTGCAAAAGCAATGGCAACCACCGTCACAACAACAAGGTCGGGGGTAGCTCCCGGGATCCCCAGTCGACTGAGCAAGGTCAACTCAATGAGAACGGCGACAAAGACACATGTCCCGATAAATAGCCCCTGTCGAATAATCATGGACTAATTACCGTCCGGAGCAGGGGTCGCCGCCGTCTCTTTTTCATTGGGTGAACCCGGAGCAGTGGAAGATGTGGGCACCGGCGATGGAGTTGCCACCGGAGCGTTCGGTAGGACTGAATCTCGTGGGTCTTCGCGTGGTGGTTTCACAACAACCCCAACCACACTGAGCTGGGACATATTTGCAAAGGGCCTCACCGTCGCGATTCGGGCAAGTTGACCCGCGGACCCGGTCACGTCCACTACTTCGCCGATTGGCAGTCCGGGTGCATATGGGCGCCCGTCTTTTGAACCAAAGGTCACAACCGCATCCCCTGGATCCACTTCACCTAATGGGTCAAGCAATTGAAATTCAAGTGAATTTTGCCGGCCCGTTCCGGAGACAATTCCAATTTCTTGTGAGGCTGCAACTCGCCCGCCAACCGAGGACTCTGTGTCAACGATTAGGACCACAGTTGCTGTGCTGTTGTACACCTTAAGAACCCTGCCCACCAAACCGTCACCGTTAATTACGGTCATATCTTCTTCCAGTCCATCAAGGGAACCTGCGTCGATAGTCACCGTCCAAGCAAAATCCTGAGCCGGGCCAACCGCAATCACCTCCGCCGGGGTCACCCGATAGCGACCCACGCTTGCAACTCTCAGTAACGCATCAAGTTGATCTGCCCGAGCGATATCGTTTTCTGCACTCACCAAGGCGGAATTAAGTCTCTCGTTTTCAATCGTTAACTCTCTAATCTGCCCTGACTGATTGACCTGGGTGCTCCACCATTCACTCGATCCGGTGACGGGTGAAAAAATAAATGCCGCTCCACTTTGGATCCCACCGATAACGGAACTGACGGCTGATCGCGCACTAGAAAAGGGTCCATCTCCGCCGCGGAGGTCCAAGATCACAAAAGTTAGTGAAGCAACGACCAGCATGGACAGGATGATCCGCGTTCTGCGCGAAAGCACGGCTACCTGCGCGGTTCAGACACGAGCACCTGTTGCAACGCCTCAAACTCTTCAACGCACTTGCCTGAACCAAGCGCAACGCATTCAAGTGGACGATCGGCAACAACAATGGGCATCCCGGTTTCATGTCTCAGGCGCTCATCAAGCCCTGTCATCATGGCTCCGCCACCGGTAAGAACGATTCCCCGATCCATAATGTCTCCCGACAACTCAGGAGGTGTGCGGTCAAGAGTTGATTTCACTGCATCAACGATCGCGTTCACCGGTTCGTCGATTGCCCGACGGATTTCCTCCGCCGAAACAACAATTGTTCGAGGCAAACCAGTGATTAAGTCGCGCCCACGGATTTCAGCATGGGGTTCGTCAGGCATGGGGAACGCTGAACCGATCGCGATCTTGATTTCTTCAGCAGTGCGTTCACCAAGGAGAAGTGAGTACTCCTTCTTAATGTATTGAATGATCGCGTTGTCTAATTCGTCTCCGCCGACTCGAACCGAAAGGCTCGTCACAATTCCGCCAAGGGAAATAACTGCAACTTCTGATGTTCCTCCGCCGATGTCGACCACCATGTTGCCGGTGGGTTCGTGAACGGGAAGGCCTGCACCGATTGCGGCTGCCATCGGTTCTTCAATGATGAAAACTTTGCGGGCACCCGCTGCGTAACCGGCGTCTTTTACCGCACGCTGTTCTACACCGGTGATACCTGATGGGACACAGATGATCAGTCGCGGTTTTGCCAGATGCCGTCTGCGGTGAACTTTTTGGATGAAGTAACGGAGCATGCGTTCGGTGGTGTCGAAGTCAGCGATCACACCGTCTTTGAGTGGACGGATCGCCACGATGTTGCCTGGTGTGCGACCAATCATTTCTTTGGCTTCCATGCCAACTGCCAAAATCCCCCCGGTGTTGTTATTGATGGCAACAACGGACGGTTCATTGAGGACGATTCCACGACCCCGGACATAGACCAGAGTATTGGCGGTTCCCAGGTCAACGGCCATATCTCGACCCACAAATGAGGAGTTCGCGGCAAAACTCACGCGGTACCTCCAATCGGTCTTGAACGGTTCGTCTAGCGTAGGTAAGGCCAGAACTTATCAGGCTGGGAAGAGACTCGATACGAACTCTTATAGTAGCCCTGAGATTCCCCTGCTTAACCCTCACCCAACTTTTCAGCGCGCGTCACTTCAATTTTCCGCAGGAGAATTTCTAAACCTTGAGTTTGCTCAGCTGTGAGCTTTCCGGAAAAACCAAACGCCGCGGTAGTCACCGCACCGAGGTCGGCTCGGTAGTCATGGCCCAAACTTTGGAAATCACCCGGCTTCACATTGGTCGCAAAAATGGTGTCCACCAGCACGGTTGCCCAGGTAACCCCTATATTCCAGGTCATTTCAGCGGGAACATTTCTCCCGCGAGGCAACTTCGGATCCAGCCACTGTGGTTGGGCCCACGCTAAATCTGGTCTAAACCGCACCACGGGATCACCATCGTGCTCAAGGAACCACACTCGATTGTCAGTGTCAGCAGGAATTTGCTCAGGTCGATCCACCGTGACCGACTCACCTACGCAGAGTCGGTGAAAAGCATCAGCGATCCGACCACCAGGTGTTCCCACCCACAAGGCTCGATGCACGGAGTATTTATCTAAGTCACTTGATCCAAGCGGGATTGCGAATTGCTGAACGCGCGCTCCCAAGCTTTCACCATAAAGTAAAATCTTGGGAACGTGCTTTCCTTTATTGCGCCGACCAACGAGTTCGTGATCGATTGCGTTCAGTAACTCAAGTTGAGTCTCACCGGCCAACCGAATCTTGGTGAGTGAAAGGAAACTCGGCAGTAGTCCGTAACTGACCGAAACTGCGGCGCAATTACCCCCCGACAACAACTCAACAACGTCCACCGGAGTGGAGTTTGAATAACCTGAACCTGCTGGCGATTGAATCAATAAATACTCGCGATCGAAAGCCTTATTTCGAATTAACTCTGACATCGCGAGCGAAACTCGCGAAGAGACCGAGTCCGCGTTGGCAATACTGACAAAAACCCGAATGGGGTCGTGGGTCCGCTCAACACCCAACTCTTGGGCGTGCGCGGCAGTCGTCACACTATTGATAAAACGAGCACCCTCACGACCAAGTAGCGAGTAGTCAACGGCCGAATGAGTGCTCCCTGAAAGGTGTACATCCGTTGGCGCAATTGCAAAGCACTCATCAATTTGCGCATTTTGCATTTCAAGTTCACCCAGTTTGCTTTTTGCCACAAAAAAACCAGCAGTACCGACCCCTGCTAAACCAGCACCTACCGCAACAGCCCTCAACCCACGGAGGTCGGAAACCCGCGATCCAAGCACAAGACCAACCCCGACACCTGCGCCCAAGACTTTGGGGAAAAGCTCTCGGACTCGGTCGGGCCACGGAACCAAACTGGGACCCTGCGCCGCTGCAGCCGTTGGCACTGCGACCCCAACACCAGCAGCGACCGATCCGATTAAGTCCTTCATGATCTGCAGCGGTTCTTAAAGGTTGGGAAAGAAAAGTGCAATTTCACGGGCGGCTGACTCTGGTGAATCGGAACCGTGCGTGACGTTGTTTTGCATTTCGGTAGCAAGATCGCCACGGATAGTTCCCGGTGCCGCCGTGATGGGGTTGGTAGCACCCATCATGGTTCGCCAAGCAACGATTGCGTCTGGTCCTTCGATAACCGCTGCCAAGAGTGGTCCGCCGGTGATAAAAGCGACAAGATCACCGAAAAAAGGCTTATCCGCATGCTCCCCGTAGTGGGCCTTAGCCACGTCAGTACTGACATTCATTAATTCAATGGCTGCGAAAGTGAAACCCTTGCGCTCAATCCGGGCAAGAACTTCGCCGATGAGACCTCGGGCAACTCCATCAGGCTTAACCAAAACTAGTGTGCGTTCAGACATTCAATGACTCCTCGAATATGTGGGAAATGGCGGCATGGGGGAACTACCAAACCTGATGCTAGAGGAGCCGCCCGCCTAACTTTCGGGCAACTCCCGCGCCCGATCAACTCGCTGCCCATTGCGCACCGCGTAGAACCAGAGCAGCGCAAAAAGTCCACCGATAAAAAACATCGTGGGAACAACGATTCCTGAAGCAATAACAAGGGCCTGAAGCACCCAACCAACGGGAATGGCAATCGGTCGAGTGATCACGCCAACGGTCAGGACGAGCAAACCTGCTAGGGCAATTCCAATAATAAGGGCATAGGTTGCATTCGCGTCAGAAACATTGATTGCGATGGGAATCGCGAGTAAAACAACAAGCGCCTCAAGGATAAGGACTGTCGATCCCAACACCCGCATGTCTTACTTACCTTTCTTTGCGTCGGTATTTGCTAACAATCGGATTGCATCCCCTACCAACACCACTGAACCGGTAACGACCACTCCCACTCCCCCGTATTCACCTGAACTGTCAGCCAACCCAATTGCTTCTTCGAGTGAAGTCATTAAGTCGCCACCAAGAATTACTCGATCACCACCCAAGACCTCAATCGCTAATCGGGCAAGCTCGCTCGCCGACAAAGCCCGCGGTGAGTTTGGCTCGGTGATTACAACCTGCGAAACGACGGGTGACAACGCTTCGAGAAATCCGAGCGCATCTTTTTTCATCAACATCCCGATCACCGCCACAATGCCAACAAAGGTGAAACTGTTTTCTAATGCTTGCGCCAGCGACTTTGCGCCATGCGGATTGTGGGCAGCATCAACCAACACGGTTGGACCCGTTCGTAAAATCTCCAGTCTCCCGGGGGATTTCACATTCGCGAATCCTTCTCTGACTACATCAATATCCAGTGGCGCCAACAATCCCGATCCCATAAACATTTCACAGGCTGCCAGCGCAACGGCCGCATTGTTGCCTTGATGCTCACCAAAGAGAGGGAGAAAAAGATCTGAATAGTCTCCGCGTAACCCTCTCAAGGACAGCAGCTGCCCCCCGACCGCAACCTCCTGCGTATTGACGCCGTATTCAACTCCAAACCGCGCGGGAACGAGTTCAGCACCTTCGCACGCAGCTATCAAGATCGCAGCTGCTTCCGGCGCCTGTGGACCCAACACAACAGATTCAGAATTAGCCACGATCCCAGCTTTCTCACCTGCAATTTCTGCAAGCGTTTCACCGAGAAACTCCTGATGATCCAAATCAACAGGTGTAATCACGGCAACCTGAGGCCGACACACACTCGTGGCATCCCATGTCCCACCCATCCCAACTTCAATAATGGCCACGTCAACCGGTGAATCAGCAAAAATTGAATATGCCAGCGCGGTCATTGCCTCGAAGTAGGAAAGTTGCGGCCCACCATCAGCTTGTGAATTGTGGTCAACCAAGGAAATAAATGGCTCAATGTCATTCCATGCTGAAACGGCCGTTTCACTGGAAATGGGCTCCCCATCAAGACAAATCCGCTCGGTGGGGTCCACCAGGTGTGGTGAGGTGTACAACCCCGTCCGCAGTCCGTACGAGCGCAGAATGGACTCAATCATGCGGGCCGTGGAACTTTTGCCGTTAGTGCCCGCCACCTGAATCACAGGAAACGTCAATTGTGGGTCCCCTAGTAAGTTCGAGACCGCGTTCATTCGGGAAAGTGATGGTTCGATCACATTTTCCGGCCATCGAGACTCAAGTTCATCCCATAATTGTTGCGCGCTCGTAATACCCACGGTGGCAGTCTAGGTGGATCAACTAGGCGGATGAATAGACTGCGTAACCATGTCGTCGAAGTCGGAATCCCTGTCGGTCAATATCCCAGAAAAGCCAAGCCTTTCCGGGATCGAGGAAAAGTGGGCCACGACCTGGCAGGACGCCGGGACCTACTCATTCGACCGCACGAAAACCCGCGACCAGATCTTTTCAATTGATACTCCACCACCCACTGTCAGCGGTTCACTGCACGTCGGGCATGTGTTCAGCTACACCCATACCGACTGCATAGCGCGATACAAGCGCATGCGCGGTTTCGAAGTTTTTTACCCCATGGGCTGGGACGACAATGGACTCCCCACCGAACGCCGCGTTCAAAACTATTTCGGAGTCCGCTGCGATCCGAGTTTGCCTTATGTCGCGGACTACACGCCTCCAGCAAAACCTGATGCGAAAAAACAGGAACCTATTTCCCGAAAGAACTTTATTGAGTTGTGTGAGCAACTGACAATTGAAGATGAAGTTGTCTTTGAAGACCTCTGGCGCCGCATGGGCCTGTCCATTGACTGGGCGCAGACGTATCAAACAATTGACAAAAATGCGCAGCGCGTCAGCCAACTTGCATTTCTGCGCAACCTTGCCCGAGGTGAGGCGTATCAGTCGGAGGCACCGACACTCTGGGACGTCACTTTCCGTACAGCGGTTGCACAAGCGGAACTTGAAGACCGTGAAGTCCCAGGCGCTTACCACCGGATTGGTTTCGCACCAACAGAAAATCCTGCCGAGACTGTTTACATTGAAACAACGAGACCGGAATTGCTCGCAGCCTGCGTTGCCCTCGTTGCACACCCCGATGATCCGCGCTACCAACCACTCTTTGGTACCAATGTGATTACCCCCGTATTTGGTGTCGAAGTTCCCGTCATGGCTCACACTTTGGCCGACCCGGAAAAGGGGTCCGGGATCGCCATGGTGTGTACATTCGGTGACCTTGCCGACGTAACCTGGTGGCGCGAATTACAACTCCCCACCCGCCCGATAGTGGGCTGGGACGGTCGAATCACTTCAGAAACCCCACCGTGGATTACCACTCGCGCAGGTAAAGAGCGGTTTGCCGCAATCGCGGGGACAACGAGTTTTACCGCGAAGCAACGCATGGTTGAAGTCCTGCGCGAATCCGGTGACATGGTGGGCGAGCCAAAAGCGATCACTCACCCCGTTAAGTTTTTTGAAAAGGGCGACAAGCCACTTGAAATCGTGACCACCCGCCAGTGGTACATCGCCAATGGAGGCAGGGATCCGAAACTGCGCGGGGAACTCCTTGAGCGCGGACGTGAAATCATTTGGCACCCACCCCACATGTTGGTTCGCTATGAAAACTGGGTCGAGGGACTCAATGGTGACTGGTTGATCTCACGCCAAAGATTCTTCGGTGTCCCGGTTCCCGTTTGGTACGCGCTCGACGCCGATGCCAACCCCGACTACGAACAGGTACTCGCCCCCAGTGAGGCTGAACTACCCATTGATCCCAGTAGTGACGTACCCGCGGGATACACCGAGGATCAACGCAATCAACCCGGTGGATTCATGGGTGATCCAGATGTAATGGATACCTGGGCAACAAGTTCACTGACTCCCCAGATCGCTGGCGGCTGGGAACGTGACCCGGACCTTTTCGAGCGAGTATTCCCCATGGACATGCGCCCCCAAGCCCACGAAATTATTCGGACCTGGTTGTTCTCATCTGTCGTTCGTGCTGACTTGGAAAACAATGAGTTGCCGTGGAAACATGCGGCGATTTCGGGTTGGATTCTGGATCCGGATCGTAAAAAGATGAGCAAGTCCAAAGGCAATGTCGTAACGCCCATGGACATGCTCGACGAATACAGCTCAGATGCCGTTCGTTACTGGGCAGCCTCAGGTCGCCCCGGAACAGACACAGCCTTTGACATTGGCCAAATGAAAATCGGTCGCCGCCTGGCGATCAAACTCCTCAATGCCAGCAAGTTCGTCCTCACCATCACGAACTCAGGAGACGTCGAACAGGTCACCGATCCCTTAGATCAGGCCATGCTTACGCGACTAAATGACACGGTGAAGTCAGCAACCGCAGCATTTGAAGACTTCAATTACGCAAAAGCGCTCGATACTGCGGAATCATTTTTTTGGGAATTCACCGATGACTATGTTGAGTTGGTCAAAGAGCGCGCATACGGTGAAAGCGATGGCATGAATACCCAAAGTGCTCGCAGCGCACTGTACCTAGCCCTCACCATCCAACTCCGATTATTCGCGCCATTCCTTCCATTTACAACAGAGGAAACGTGGTCTTGGTTCAACGATGATTCAATACACTCCCAGCAGTGGCCAGATTCCACGAAGGCAGTCATCAACGGTGATCCACAGATTTTTACCGATGCCCAAACGGCCCTCGGGCTTGTGCGCAAAGCCAAATCAGAGGCAAAGGTTTCCATGAAAGCTGAAGTGTCCAACGGGGTATTTAGCGGATCTTCCGAGCAACTTGAGCGCTTGAAGCTCGTACAGAAAGATCTTGCCGCAGCAGGCAACATTCGCAAGCTAGATTTCGTCACCACACAAGCAGGGATTCACGTTGCCGTGGAACTTGCAACTTCATAGATTGGCATCACGTGATAGATGTGAGCAGAAGGAATGACTACGTGTCGAATTCTTCCAACTCTTTCAGCAATCCAATTTTGATCGAAAATGTTCCCGGGTCCTCAGGCGTGATTGGCTGTGGGACATTTGGGGGGCGGGTTTCCAACTGATTCGCATGACTGAACTCATTACGGTTTTCGGCTTCAAGACCGCCTAATTCAGGGGCATACATTCCCACAAGATCAAGCTCTGAGTTACCAGACCCATGTGTTGATTCCTCAGAGGAATAATTCTGAAGTTCGGGAGCAGTCTCCATCAAGCTTGCAGTCTTCGATGCCGCAGCGGCGAACCAATCGGGTGAGTCGCTATCAGCACTAATAAGTTTTCCTTGCGCACTACCTTTCCGAATTCCGTCAAGGTCTAATTCTTGCTGCAGGGCGAACAGGGCATACGCAGTTGCACCAATGGTGGAATCCGTTTCTTCAGTCATGGAGATCGCTCTTCATCGGCGCAGGATTCCACGTTTCTTGGTTCCTTGGGGAGCGGAGTTAACATTCATTTCTGAAGGTGGTAGTTCGCCTGCAACCCATTCCTCCTCCTGCACTGACCCCGCGTCAATCGTCGGAGTCCACGGGGCCAAATTGTGGTGCGGAAGGCATGCGATCGCAAGTTCATTGTAGGCGAGACCAAGACTTGAATGTTCGAGTAAACGGTGCATCTGAATTAAGTTTGTTGCAGTGAGGACGTCCTTGGTGGCCAAAGGAATTACACCCACAACGGGAACACCTAGCCCGGCTGCCAAGACTTGATCAGTTTCCATCCCAACATTCGCAACGGACTGGTTAACGATTATTCCTAGTTTTTCTCGAGGGATCCCAAGCCCTGATTCATCAATTGGTGCTGTGATCTCCCTCAAAGCACGAGCCATACCCTGTACAGCGGTGGAGGCCAAACTTGTCACAAAAAGTATTTCATCCGCTTCAACAAGCGCGACCTCCGCAATAAGCGGGTCCAAATATTGAACACTCGTGTCCATGACCACGACGTCGTACATTCTTTGAAGGCTGCGCACGATCGACCGATAGAAATCCGGACCCACGGTGTCTGCGGTTCTCGGACGAATCGGGGCAAGGAGGGTGTCAATTCCTAACCCTTGTGCCCTCACGAGATTCCGCCTGATGCGTTCTTCGTCCCAGATCGGCTGAACTCGAATATTAAGTGCGGTCGGCATGAATTGCCCAATCATCGATGCTACCTGGCCATCACGCGTATCAAGATCGACCAGGCACACTGACAATGGATTACCAGTTTTTTCCGATGCACTTGCAATGGAAGCGGCCAACAAAATCGAGGCCGTCGACTTGCCGGAACCGCCCTTGCTCGAAGTGACCGTAATCGTAGTTTGCCCAGGTAACCGGGGTCGGCTCAAGAGCTCCTTTGATTCATGATGTGAAACGTCAAAACTTGCTTGATGTTCCACGTTTTTTGATGAAAGGGGCTGGGTGCGTGCAGCGCCAATGGGGGGAAGTGCAGGGATTACGGGAATGGATAGGCCGAGTCCCGATTCGAACCGCTGTTCAGTAACCGGTGGCTGGGTAAAATTCACAAATGATGCGGTGGCCTCTTTGATGATCGCAATAATTTCATCATCAGTCGCACCTGGTGGAATCACCGTAATCTGATTGTCTGGCGGTCCCGGGACATCGTTTTCCCGCAGATCGGTTAGGTGCTGTGAAATCGACTGCGCGGAATCGGGCGAACCTGCGATGTGGAAAACGGTTGCCCCCGCAGCCGACATTGCTTTCATGGCTCTTGCGATTGCTAATAATTCCGAATCCTGAACCACCGAACCTTCAGAATCTGCATCTGTGAATATTAAGATCCGAGAACCTGAATCCACCCGACCGCCGGAGAGCGACTCCCACATATGCGCGACGTCGGATTGGAATGGTTGGAGCGCCCACTGAGCTGGAATACTTTCCAACAACTGGAAAATTGAAGTATTTCCCACAGCAATAACGCCTGGTAAGGAACTGTTACCGCTCACCATAGCCAAACCCCTTCTGTGGCGAAAAACTTCAGAGAATTGAGTCCTTCTCCAAGAATTTCACTCTACGTGCATGGCGGATCCTCCGCAATGCCTCAATTAAGGGTACTCCTTCAGCATGTAACACCAATCTCGACTCCTTTTCCAGGGGAAGTCACTAGCGACAAACGCCTGCTGGTCCATACAGTAGGAAAGCTCTTCTTGCCGAGGGGTGCGTAGGAATAACTTCGGTGAACCGTACTTGGATTATCTGGTGGGCCTGTCCAGATTCTGACGACCCATGGAGATCTGATGATTGCATTTGAGGAGTTGCGGAGTTCAGAATGTCCCCAGTGAGTGCCCGCACACCTCGATCAAATATTTGTGCTGCATTAGTGGTCTCCGCATCTCTTCGTTGCGCAAAGAAAATACTGTTTTCGTCGTCGTGCTGAGTCTTTTCTATTTTGGAAGCTATGGAATTCTGATCAACTTGACCAAATACCGAGTTCGGTTGCTCCTGTGTTCGAGGGCTATGTATCTCGTTCACGGAATATGTCCTTTAGAGGTATTCGCTGCTTCGGGGCGTAGGGCGGCAACTCGCTCGAGATCCATGAGCTGAGCGGTTGTGTCGGAATCCACATTGAGGTCATTCATTGACAAGTTCCCTGGGATCCAGGAGTGTCTGTGCCATTGGATTTCCCACTGCATGAGTGCTCCGTCCTGAAGTGCTGAAACCGCATCACGATGAACGGTAGATTCCGATGGCACTTGAGCGCGCGCGGAGAACCGAATGGAACGCGCCCAGCCGGGGGGACTGACGCACTCAATTTCAACTCGATACAAAGCGTGTCCTCCGTCAGGATCTTGAAGACCCACGGGCTCAACGGCGCTGACCCGTCCTGTACCGGAGCGCACCAAGTAATCAACACCATCACGCGACTCAACCCACGTCTTCACTCGTGCCCCTCCCCCAATCGCAAGATTTCCAATACGGACCCCAAATTCCCAGCGGATACACAAAGTATCGGACCAATATTGACGCTGCGGTTCCACCCTAGTCCCATTTCATCTGCCCTATCAACGGTCTTGGGAGCGCAGATTAGTCAAAGTTTGACCAATCCCGCGTACCAATCCCATAATGGCGGTCCCGCAACCAGCCCGATGGAATAACCGATTATCAGAAAAGGACCAAATGCAATTTTGTATCTCATCTGGGCTTGGCGAGCCGCTATGAGACTCAAACCCGTCACCGCACCCACTAGGAAGGCTGCCATCAAGCCAATGGCAGCACTCGAGACGCTCTGCCAGCCCAAGACTGCGCCAAGAACGGGTGCCAACTTCACGTCTCCTAGGCCCATGGCTCTGCCGCGTGATACCAGCCACAGGGCACCGATGACTCCCAGCCAGAGAAGGGCACCTATACAACTGTTGATCACGAGAAGCGTCAAATCAGCGGATCCGCGTTCAATTATGAGTGCAACGGAAAACCCAATAAGGGATACGGGGTACAGCGAATAGACAATCACGTTTGGTAATCGGTGCCATTGGATATCGATCACAAATAGTGCTACTAATCCTGAGCTCAGGGCGAGCACCAGTGGGAGTAATGGATTAACCCATGAACTAGGCACTGATGTCGAGAGCCCCCACCAGCCAAAACCCATCCAAACCAAGGCGGTGAATACCTCAACTGTTGGATACCTTTTCGAGATCGGGTGAGAACAATTCCGGCACCTGCCACGAAGGATCAACCACGAAATAACCGGTATATTGTCCCGTGTCGCAATGACACTATTGCATTCAGGACAGCGAGAACGAGGACGAATTACAGATGCTCCCACTGGAACCCTGACTATGACGACGTTGAGGAAAGACCCAACTATTAATCCAAGGATCCCCAAAGCCGCAATAAACCAGATGGAAAGGAGCAGTTGATCACCCGAACTCACTTGGTGTCAATCCGAACCGAATCCACATTTCCACTTTGAGTCGAATCAAAAACAATAAGGTCTGTTTCATGCGATGGCGAATATTTCACCGCATCAATATTCTTAACGTTGCCCACCAATCCTTCGCCTTTCCAGATGGGGGTGTTGGCGCTTGCGAGTGACCAATCCCTTGAACCACATTGTTCCGGAACCAACCAGTAAAAGTTTTCGCCACTGTTCGCAGTTTCAAATTCATATTCGTTTTGGTCATCGCCACCACATGATTCGATAGTGACCAAATCGTGTTCCATAAGAGATTGCGCGATGTGCACCACTTCGGCACGGGTGAAACCACAGTATTTAGCAATTTCATCGAGACTTCGGAGACCGTCAAGACGTGCCAAGGTCGCAGCGACCTCGGGGATAGTGTCGCGAACAAATTCTTGACCAGAGTCAGGTAGATCCGCAATTACCGACAGCACGAGCGAGCCAGGTTGTTCACATGAACCGCACAAGTCATCCCGTTGAGATAGCCGAGTGAGTTCGGCAGCCGTTTGAGCCAGCCTTCGGTAACGACGCTCAACCATGGCAATGAGGTCATCTAGGGCAAGTGGCAATGTACAGATGGATGAAGTTGCCTGGTTTGGCCTTCGTTCAATACTTGCTCCAGGCACCAGTACCAATGCGCCGACACTTGCTAATACCAATTCCTGATGCACGGCTGCCAGCGAGTCCACATCGATAAGACCTGTCGCCACCATCTCGGGAGCAACGGAGGCCAAGCCATTCAATCTCAGTTGAAGTGATCCTCCCTCTTCTTCTGAGAAATACCCGGCAGAAACACATCGGGCCAAGACGTCTGGCTGATAGCGAGTGATGGTGGCGGCATAAATCCGTCCTTCAAATAGAAATACTTCACCTAATATCTCCGAATCCTGCCCCCTTAGCCGAACCGATCCAGTGAAGGAAGCCTTGCTCATGTCGAATAATTCCGAGATAACTTGGGAGTTAATAGGAAGCACAGACTGTCGGACATGCCCATCCATGGATTGAGCTGAATCCTTTTCCTTACGCCGGAACATAGGTCCCTCCTTGTTCAAGGTATCGGCTCATTAATTCAAGAGGTGATCAGGAATTCCCACTTCATGTAATGGGCAGCGACCCGCACCCGCATGATCCACGGTTCCCTGCATGAAACCCACGCGTCCAGTGCAGCCCGCACGTGGATCCTCACGGTACATACGCCCAACTCCACTATATGTTTCGATGTGCACCACAGCCCTCGCCTGTTCAGCAATTGCTGATCTGTTTGTGATCGCCACAACATGTTCAGGAACAATTTCGAAGGAACCGTCTGCTGAAGTCACTAGCCAGCGGTAGCCGATCACCTCAAGATCACCAACCACGGTGCGACGCGCACCCCCCGCCATGAGCACTGTTACCGTGCATTGAGTGCCGATAAGGGAACTAACATCAACATTTTCCCCCGTAGAAAGTTGAAAGGTAAATGTATGGGACCCTGCAAATCGCCTGTACCCCAAGGAACGGTCATAGCATTTTCCAATGTGTTCCCTGATCAAATTCTCAGCTTGATCAAATGTTGAAGAATTTCCTTCAATGAGCAGGCGGGGGACTCCTTGTTGCAGCCGAACCCGATCAGAAAGATTCCAGTGATACGAGCGCACGAGCCTACGTCCACCCGGAAGTCCATCCAGACTTTCCGATTCAACTGAAACCTCGGTTCCCTGGATTCGAACTACAAAGTGCTCCGTGGCCCACATCCACATCAGAACTCCCGGGCTATCCGTGAAACTCCAAGGAATTGGCTCGCCAGCACTTTGCATTATTCTGAATCCGAATCCCGATATTCAGCGGGTTCAACCTTCGCGAGTTCAACCTTCGCGAGAGTCCTTTCCACGGCTGCCGCCACGGTCTTAGGCATCACACCCAACTGCCGAGCCACTTCCGCGCGCCCAAGTCCCTCCCAAAAAGTCAAATATGTTGCTGCAAGTGCTAACGGGTCTTGTGTCTTTCGACCTTGTGCCGACGGATCATTGACCGCATCAATGATTGCCTTTGTGATAGCCACGTTTCTGTTGTGAACTATGACCTCTTCTGCCACATCCGAGTCGTCAGCAACCTGGGTCGTTGCCGATGGGGAATCATCAAAAAAATCACCAGAAATGCTGTTAGGCCTGCGCACATGCGCCAACTGCGCTATCGAATTCTCCTTTCTTCGCAGTTCAGTAACACTCACCCCGAGCGCATCGGCCCTATCCAGATCACTCATCCCAGCGACGACCTCAGGAGTCAGCGATTCCTGCAATCTCGCCAATGCCACTCGGTCTTCAATAACCGATCGCCCATAGGTTGCTCGCGCTAAATCCTGCGGCCATGTTTTGAGTTTTCCCAATACAAATGCCATGAAGTTCAAAGTCCCGTTTCGTCCACGGCGCTGAGAGTCAAAGCGATCAGCGAGATCATGCACAAATAGGTACATCATTCCTTTGAGGTCATCCTGATCGACTCCGTCGAGCTCATTTGTCACCCGCTGACGAATGGAAAATGATCTCGGGTACAACCACTCAACGCATGAACTAATGAGCTCACCGAGCAGCGCTGGATCGAGAGAATTCAAATCCCGAAAGGGAACGTCACGTTCAATCCGTAGATTGACTGCTTCAACATTTTGAGCCAAGCAAAGCGCTCGAATTTCCTCTCGAGCCACATCCCCTTGACCTACGGGAACCCAAATTCGATGCTGGCCATCGCTCCACTGGCGGGTGAATGCTTCCGTCACCAGCGACTGCCCTGTGACAAGGTGTGTGAGAATCTGCTGAACATCCAGCGGCCCGACCGTGTCCCAATGCACTCGATCACAACGATGGGGCCTCACCTGATCGAAGATTTCATTTTCGTGCAATCCACGGACGTAGATATCAGGGACCTTGCGACCCACGCGGTGAGTTGCCGTCGTGATGAATTCGGAATCCTCAGGTACTTGGCTCAGGGTCATGTGCACTAGCCAATTGCAATAAGTGACTGCGAGACCGCTCGACCCGTGTTTTGCTCGCGAGCGAGAAATGCTACAGCGGCACGAGAGTCATGGGAATCCTTTGCCGGCAGGGCTGTAAGAACGGGCCCATACGAACTTAGCTGGCTAACAAGTTGTGAAATGAGGTTCAGCGCCAACAGAGTTCGAGGCTGAGAATTCTTGATTTCATCGAGGCTCCCTAACGTGATGGCAAAAGTCATACTCACATACCTGTGATCTTGACTGAGGCCCACTAGGTGTACCGGGATCTGAGGTGCCGCGTCAAACGACGCTGCCAAAGCTTTGGACATTGGGGCCATATGAGTAAGTGGACTAGTGAATTTCAGAGCAATATCAAATTGCACCTGCAAGCCAGCAAGCCCGCTGCTATCAGTATCTACAAACTCAGTATCTACAAACTCAGCATCTAATAGCTCGGCATCTATTAGTGAAGTGTTGTCATTCACTACGCACTCCTTCACTAATTGAGAGACTCTTTCATGCTACGGAGATATTGACCTGATACTCCGGTAACAAGTGAACTTTTTCCCTACTAAACAAATTGTACCCCCTCCTAGTTTCAGAGGTTGCACCTTTCCTACCCAAGGAATGTAACTGCAATAACAATGTGTTGATGGCCACCAAATACGCCGGTGACCATCAACACCTGTGCAAGACTTCGAACAGCACCGTTAACTAACTGCAATACCCTCTGCCGGACAGGTTTCCGTAGTGGCGTCAACAAAGCCACCCAGAGACGAGTCATAGACGTAAACATCCTCGGATTCCGTATTGCATCCGACGATCTTGTAAGAATCGGTGTTGTTAGTGACAGCAACACCATTACCCTGCGATATTGCTGCTCCATAGGGCTCGGTGGTGAGATCTTCGCCTGCAGGTGGATAAAAACCATTTTGCGTATAAGCCGTCTCCAACACGGTGGCGACGTTGCGCAAATCTGATTCGACCGAGGCATTACGCGCCGTATTGCGCTGGTTCAGAAACACTGGAATGGCTATGGCAGCCAAGATACCAATGATGGCAACAACAACGAGCAATTCGATGAGGGTGAACCCCGACTCGCGCTCGTCTCGTGGGGTGTAAATGCGAGATAGCATCTTGAACTCCTGTCGAAGGACCCCTCATTGCTTCGGGGTAGCCTGCCCGCGGTGGGCTGACACATGGAGTTTCGGACCAAATTGACCGATCAATCCCCTTTATTGTTCGGATATTTTTCCCAATACCCAAAAATTAGCGAATGAGTTCGAAAATATTGAAGATGGGAAGATAAAGAGCAATGATCATGCCCCCTACGAGCGAACCCAAGACCACAATCATGATCGGCTCGATTAGGGCCATCAATTGCTCCGTGGTGGCCTCCACCTCTTGGTCATAAAAGTCTGCGATTTTCGCCAACATTTCATCTAATGCGCCGGTTTCTTCACCTACTGCGATCATCTGCACGACCATATCGGGAAATACCGGGTGTTCCGTTAGTGGCTTAGACATTCCACTGCCCTGCCGAACACTCTCCTTAACGGAGTCAACCGCGCGTGACACAACAACATTGCCTGATGTGTCTGCCACGATGTCGAGTGAGGTCAATATCGGGACTCCAGCTTTTAGCAGTGCAGAGAAGTTCCGAGAGAATCGAGCCAGAGCTACTTTTTGAAATAGATTCCCAAAAACTGGAATACGAAATTTCAGTGGGTCAATGACAGCTCGGACACGTGTCGAATTTCGATTTCTGCGAAACCAGACAATGAATCCGGTCACGATAATCATTACGGGAAAAAAGAATCTTGGGTCCTTAAACAGATTAGACAAGTTGACGAGAAACTGTGTCGGCGCAGGCAGACTACCTCCAAAAGAGGCAAAAAGATCAGAAAAAATTGGGACGACAAATATCAACATGCCGATTGTGATGACGAGTGCAATCACGGCAACCGCAATCGGGTAGGTCAAGGCAGATTTTATTTTTCCTCTAAGCCTGACATCCGCTTCCAATGAGTCTGCTACTTCCACCATGGTGGTGTCTAAGAATCCACCCACCTCCCCTGCCCGAGTCATGCTCACCATAAGGGCTGGAAATTCTTTTCGCTTGGACATAGCCTCAGAAAGAGATGATCCCTTCTCAACCTCTGACTTGATCTCCAACAGTATTTCCTGTAAACGAACACTTTCAGTCTGCTCGGACAGGATTGAAAGCGCACGCAAAATCGGTAGCCCCGAGGACAACATTGTGGCAAATTGACGAGAAAAGATCGCCAAGTCTTTTATCTTCACCCTGCCCTTACCAAGTCGAATTTCCCGATTGAAGCCAGTATTGGCTACCTCAACGGCGATGGGGGTGAGCCCTAACTGACGAATACGCGCAATTGCTTCGGCCTCGGTTGATGCCTTAATCTTTTGTTCAACAAGCCGCCCTTGCCTAGACCGTGCCTTGACCAAAAAGTCACTTTGGGCCATCAGCGGTTACTCCCAGCAACTGGTTGAGTTCTGAAAGGTCCGAAGTTTTTTCATGGGCTGTTTCGTAAGTGATCTGGCCCTCAGACACTAACCGCGCGAGGTCTTGATTGAGGGTATGCATGCCAACTTTTGAGCCAGTCTGCAAGGCTGATGGAATGGACTGCAATTTACCCTCTCGCACCAAATTTCTAATAGCAGGTGTCGCAATCATGACTTCTGTAGCTGCGACTCTTCCTGATCCATCTGCTGTTTTACACAGAGTTTGACAGACGACCGCCTCGATGGAATTAGAGAGTTGGGTTCGAACTTGCGATTGCTGTTCCGGAGGGAAAACATCAATGATTCGGTCGATCGTGCTTGCCGCTGAACTTGTGTGCAATGTCCCGAAAACCAAGTGACCTGTCTCGGCCGCGGTAAGAGCGATTGCAATAGTTTCCAAGTCCCGCATTTCACCCACGAGAATGATGTCGGGATCTTGACGCAAGGCATGTTTGAGCGCATTAGCGAAGGACCACGTGTCCTGTCCCACTTCTCGCTGGCTCACTACGCTGAGTTGGTGTTTGTGGACAAATTCGATGGGGTCCTCAATAGTGATTATGTGACCCCGCCTAGTGCGATTGGCTCGATCGACTATTGCCGCAAGGGTGGTGGATTTTCCTGAGCCGGTTGGGCCCGTTACGAGCACCAACCCCCGGGGCAAATTTGCCAGGTCAGCTAATCGCTCTGGCATCTTGAGTGCTTCAAGTGGCAAAATTTCCCAAGGAATAGTTCGAAACACTGCACCCATAGAGCCTTGTTGTTGCATCAAATTCACTCGGAAGCGAGCCGCACCCAACAACTCGTAAGCGAAATCAAGTTCCTTGTTTTCTTCAAACACTTGCTTGTGTCGATCGGTAAGAATCGAATAGAGCAATTCCTGAAGCTGCCTTGGCGTGAGAGCTGCAAATTGTGGAACTGGCTCGAGTTCACCATTGATGCGAATCATGGGAGGAGAGTCCACGCTGAGGTGGAGATCGGATCCACCCGCTTCCAGCAGTTTTAACAAAATGGAGTCAAGTGACAGCTCGCGACCCAGCACTCGTGGATCGTCACGGTTCACAGCTGTAATGCCGGACTCTGGCACATGTGAAGGGATATCCGGTGCAAATTGCGCGGCCGCATCCCCCACTGCCTTTGCCCCATCAATATTGGGTTGGGAAACAGGTAACGTGAATTCCATATTGCTCACAGTGTCAACCTCACGCGATTATTCTCAGAACTTCAGGGATGGTGGTGGCTCCTTGAGCAACTTTAAGCCAACCATCCTGCTTCAAGGTGCGCATGCCCTGAGCAACAGCCTGCGCCTTCACTTCATCAGATGTGGCGTTGCGGATTGCCAGGGCGGCCAATTCCTCCGTCATTGTCATGACCTCGTGCAAACCAACACGCCCGCGAAACCCAGTGTTGGCACAGCGCGAACACCCAACAGCTTCAAAAAAAGTTGCTTCGACCCCTGGGGTGTATTCAAATTCGACCGCCGCCAAGTCACTGGGTGCAATTTTTACCGGCTTTTTGCACTCGGCACACAACCGGCGAGCAAGACGTTGTCCCGAGGCACAAGCCAGCGCCGAGGACACTAAGAAAGGCTCGATACCCATTTCGGTAAGGCGAGTGAGAACACTCGGTGCGTCATTGGTGTGCAGAGTTGTTAACACCATATGGCCAGTGAGTGCAGACTCAATAGCAATGCGCGCGGTCTCGTGGTCTCGAATCTCACCGATGAGAATGATGTCAGGGTCAGCTCTCAGAATAGATCTCAACGCGGATGCAAATGTAAGTCCCGCCTTGGCATTAGTTTGCACTTGGTTGATCCCTGGGATGCGATATTCGACCGGATCTTCAACGGTGACAATGTTCACTTCAGGTCGAACCATTGAATTCAAGGTTGCGTACAGGGTGGTGGACTTTCCCGAACCCGTGGGCCCGCTCACAATTACCATGCCATAAGGGCGGGTATATGAATCTCTCCATCGGACCAAGTTGTCCGGCGAAAATCCAAGCCCTGAGAGTTCCATCTGTGCGGCACTATTATCCAGGATTCGCATAACGATTTTCTCCCCCCAAACGGTGGGAATGGAATTTACTCGAAGGTCAACCTTCTTCCGATCTACCACAACCGTGAGACGACCGTCCTGGGGAACGCGCCTCTCGGCTATGTCCATATCCGAGATAATTTTTAAGCGCGAGATCAGTGCGGCTTGAACTTCTTTGGGAGCTGGTGCCATCTCTTTTAGCACACCATCAATCCGAAATCGAATTCGAATATTGTCTTCCGAGGGTTCAACATGGATATCGGATGCTTTATCTGAAATTCCCTGACCGAGTAGGAGATTCACATATCGCACAAGGGGAGCATCCGTGGTGGACGCAACAGGTGCGAATATGTCAATTGCTTGCTCGTCGTGGAGCATGTCGCGAACAAGTTCACCCAACTCCGTTTCCGCTCGGTATTGCAGGTTCAGGCGGGTGTCAATTTCGGACTTGAGCGCGCACACAAATGAAACCGGGTAACGAGTAATGGCCTGAAGGTCTTCACGTACCTGCCAGTTGGCCGCTGTTTGAGAGTCCGTCGCGATAATCACTGTGTCTCCGACAAGGTCTATGGGGATGACTCCATACTTTCTTGCCTGATCACCGGTCAGTAGATTGGCGACCATTGGGCTAATGGTTAAGTCCATAATTTCAACGAATTGGAGCCCTGCCGCCTCCACTGTCGCTTTTATCATTTGCTTCTTTGTAATTACCCCCTTCGACACAAGGGACCGCACGGGGGATTCACCGTTTTTGCGGGCTTCAACAGTTGCTTGGTCTACCTCTTCCTGTGTGACTAGGCCTCTGGAGAGGATCACATCAAGCACGGATTCACTCATGGTCCCCACCGTATCCCGCCTGTTTAAGAGCCAGCCTGAAATCGTTCAAGGATGTCATTACCCCTTCAGCTGCCTCTACCGATACCTCTCCAGACATGACTTTGCCCAAAGCATCTTGTTGCAGGGTCACCATTCCGTAATACGAGCCTTCCGACATGATCGTGGAAAGCTCCGACAAGTCTTTCGGATTACTTATTGCCTGCCTAACCCTTGGAGTAGAGACCGCGATCTCAATAAGAAGTGATCTTTGGACAGGTGTCAGTGAGGGAACAAGCCTTTGGCTAACGACGCCTTGGAGTACTTCAGCGACCACAGTTCGAACATGAGCCTGCTCTTCAGTGGAAAAAAGATCAACAGCTCGCTGGATTGCATCCTGTACGGACGCAGCATGCATGCTTGCCAGCACGAGATGGCCAGTCTCAGCCGCCTGCAAAGCAATAGACATGGTTTCAGAATCCCGGATCTCCCCAATGACGATCACGTCGGGGTCCTGCCTCAATCCCGAACGTAAAGCAGAAGCGAAACTCGGGGTATCGATCCCAATTTCCCGCTGACTTACGGAAGACTTGAGATCTGTGTGGAGAAACTCGAGTGGATCCTCAATGGTCAGGATATGAAATGCCTTCTCGGCATTTATAAGCCCCACCATGGCAGCAAGCGTCGTTGACTTTCCAGACCCCGTGGGACCACAGACCAAAACAAGACCATCGGACTTGCGGGCCAGCTCATTGACCGATTCCGGAAGTCCTAATTGCACCAGTGTTGGGATGTCCTGCCGAACATGGCGAAGGACCATGGAACTCACCCCTCGTGAGCGGTAAGCATTCACTCTAAATCGACCGACGTCGGGGATCTCGAGGGCAAAATCATGGTCACCCTGTTCGGCAAATACGGACTTGGCTCTCTGTGTTTCCAATGCCTTCTCAACACAATCAGCTGCCCATTCGGGGGTCACAACCGGCATATCCAATGGGATGAGTTGACCGGAAACACGTACCAGCGGAGGCTGGTCAACTCGAATATGAATATCCGATGCTCCAAGTTGTACCGCGGAGCGCAAAATTGTGTCCAGTTTCAGTTCTCGGTGTTGAGCACCCCAATTATCGTGAACGGGTAGCTCCATGATGGGTGTTTCGGCTCAAATTCCCCTTGGAATGCCGTCGGGGCAAAGATCACTGCCACACGGGTCCTCAATTTGAGCCGATACTCCTCTGGAGTGCACTACTCACGGCTATTCGAAGTCAACCAACGACTACAGTCGTCTTTCGAGTCACCGGAACAATCGTCCCTATGTTCACGAGGCAAGGAGCTTGACCCTTCCATGACGGGAAAAATCACCTCGCGCGCTATCGGACTAGATATTGGGACCAGCGGTATTAGGGCTGCAGAGTTACGGCATATTCGAGGTTCAGCTACATGTGAAGTCAGTCGACTCGCTGCGGTGGATCTGCCGCACGGAACAGTGTGCAATGGCGAGGTCCTCGACCCAAAACTTTTCACAAAGTCCCTACGATCACTCTGGAAAAAAGGTAGATTCACGGGACGCTCGGTGACTTTTGGAATCAGTGATACCAGCATAATTACGAGGCAGTTGGACCTACCCTGGATGCCGCCGGACAGTTTCATCCAAGCACTCCCCTACCAAATTCACGAGGCCCTACCCGTCGATATTTCGACAGTGGAACTCGACTACCACCTACTCAAACAGTTCCCCGGGCGTGATTCGCTAGGACAAGAAACCATGATCAACCGAATCCTCGTGGTGGCATCTAATCGAGCATCGCTCACAACCGAAGCTCAATTAATCCGAAAAGCTGGACTCACGCCCATTTGTGCTGACTCAGCTGCCTTTGCACTAATTCGGGCCGCATGCCATGGAAAAATTCCCGATGATGAAAGGCTCCGCGTCATTGCTGACATTGGGGCAGAGCAGCTAACGGTAGTCATTCATCAAAATGGCCAACCACGGTTTATTCGGACGATAAGCAATTTCGGCGGGGATTCAGCAACAGATGCCATCGTAAATTTACTAGATCTCGGATTTGACGATGCTGAGAAAATCAAGCGAACTACCGGCCTTAATGGACCTATGCAATCAATTACGACCATCCCAGAATCAAGTGTTTTTCGTAATATCTCGGCAAAAGACGCAGGATCCCTCGATCTCACCACCCAAGCGGTTATCAAACTACTAAGCCCATGGGCCACAACTCTCATCAAAGAATTACGAGACTCAATTGATTACTTTATTTCCTCGGCTACAGGAGCGGCAATCTCAGATGTCACCCTGTGTGGAGGCAGCTCAAACCTCCCAGGACTAAAGGAACGCATCAGCACAGAGCTTCCATTCCCAGTTAACATGATGGACCCCCTTGCGGGGCTACCCGCGGCAGGCAGAGTCGAAGGTCAGGTCCCAACGGATTCCACTTTTGCCGTTGCAATCGGTTTGGCGCTGGAGGTCGGGAAGTGAAAATATCACTCACGACCATGCGTGAAAAACTCAACTCACTTGGAAAGTCCGACATGAGGTCGCGCCCCGATCAAGCACCGGTCCTGGGTGCGCTCGGTGAGAATGAAACCGTCTCTCTGCCTCGAGTAAATTTATTGCCCGGTGCAATTCGTCAATCCATTCGAATCAACAACACAATAAAGCGATTCGCTATAGCTGCCGGCGTGATCGTCGGGCTTGCTGTCGTTGTCTATTTGATGCAAATTCCAGCTATTAATCAGGCTGAAGAAAAGTTAAATATTTCAATGGAGTCGAATCAGGAACTTAACGCGCAAGTTGTTGCACTTTCACCCATTGGTGAGTTGTACGCGGCGCTCACTCGCCAACAAGATTTTGTAAAAGAAACATTGGCATCGTCGCCTCGGGCATCTGAGGTGTTTATGCGAATGCAACGAGCTGCCGACCAGGTAGGTCCATCGGCAGTGACGATCACTAGTACTTCAATTTCCTATCAAGGAATACCTCTCCCAGATGCGACTTTCAATCCCTGTCCTAACCCCGATCCCTTCAATGAATCAATCACTATTGGATGCATGAGTTTTAACGCTACTGCCGACTCACGAGATCAAATCTCGTCATTTCTCAACTACTTGGCTGCGGATCCACTTTTCGTTGGTCCATTTGTCGATTCCTCAATCATCAATACGACAACAACCGACGGTAATCAAGGAAGTGGGTCCCAAGTCTCCTTTAGCGGTACAGCCGGGATTTCAATTGACGGGCTCCAGACAAAACTCACCCCCGAAGAAATCTCGGCTTTGACTACACCTGATGAAAATCAATCTGCAGAGGGGGCGAATTGATCATGTTAAAGAACAAAGTTCAGGTAGTCACTGCTGCCCTCGCATTCTCGCTGGTAACACTCACTGCGGTTCTGTGGTTTGCCCTTCTAACCCCGCGCCTCTCAGAGGCGGAAGCATTGAACATGCGTAATGCTGACCTTGAACTCACAAATCTTGGACTCATGAAGCGTCAGCGAGATTTTCTTGACTTGGCTCAAAAAGCACCCCTGGCAGCAGCGGAGGCCCAAATTCTTTTCTCCAAGATGCCTGAAACCGCCCAACTTCCAGATTTACTTAATCAAATAACTGACGCTGCCTTAGACTCCGGCATTGACCCCAACAAAATTCAAGTAATCAATGCATCCATTCCAGTGAGTACGGCTGGCACGCTAGATGCAGAAGAAGCTAAAGACCAAAAGGCGCTCGGCGTTCAATTGGCTACCCTCACGTTGGACATGACCGTCGATGGCTCTCGGAGGAATTTATTACAGTTCATGGACAATCTGCAGAAACTGGATAGATCGCTGCTCATAACCTCGACGAATCTTGTGGACATACCGTCAGAGAACTCAGTTCCACAACAAACTTTAACTATCTCAGGAACCTTATTTGTTTTAGAATCACGCCTTCCCGATCTAGTCACTAACGCACAGGTGATAATCGATCGAGCCCAGGCTGAGGCCGCCTCTGGCCGCTCACCTAGTTCTTAAACTGAGGGGAGCGATACTAAAAATCTGGCTGCATCATTTTCACTCATGAGTGCCGTCATGCCACTCCGAGTTATAGCGACCGCATGCGAGAAATTCTGTGGTAACTCCTTTATCATTGCCGCTGAGCGTACGGCCAATTCCCAGCGACAATGCACTGTGAAAAGTTGTCTATCACCGGCAGCCTCGGCGGACTCAACTAAATAGGCATCCAATGCGGTGAAGTCGCTGGCGTACATCAAACGGATCGCTTCATCGGCGTGGGAGGCATTCATCGCGGTAAAGGCTTGGACACTGAGTTCTGATGCGGTCTGGTTTTGCTTGCGAACATATTCGGTTGGGGTTAACCCATGCAGTCGCGCAGTCGTGGCGACGCTGAGTTCGTCTTTGGTGGGGCAGGGAAAATTCTTGAAATCTTCAGTGTCACTCATTGACTCTCGCCAACCATGTACACCTGATGCGGTGAGAACAGGTTCCACTTGAGCCCTGATGACGTTCATTGCTTCCGAAATGCTTTCTGGCGCGTGAGTTGATGGTACTTGAACTACACGAATTATCTGTTCTCCCAATTGAAAATATTTGCGGAGGGAATCCCCCGAACTTACAACTAGGGAATCCCACATGATCCCCTGAAAAAATACAAGTTCACTTCCAACGGCACAGGCAAAAGCTCCGACATGGTCTCCTGCGCGCCACTTGGTCGCCACAACTTCATGGAGTATTTTAGATGAAATCGAACACCGCTCCTGAAAATCTCGACCGGTTCCATGATCTTCATTTTGGTCACGAGGAAACCGATGATCCTGTGATCCCTGATTCACAACGGACTCCTCGCTGATTGTCCAGAACTGCGTTGCTTATTCTTCCACGGAAACAACGAGCCGCCTAATTTCTTCTACGGCACCTGACAGAACCGAGTACCGAACCACTACTTGTCCCGGTCCAGTGGATGTCACCGTGACGCTTCCTCCCGAGGTGGTGATCGTCGCGGATCCGAAAACAACATCGGCATTGAGGATTGTGGCGCCAGCCGGATAGCCATCTAGGAGTGAATATGTACTCGAGCCAATTCCTTGTGTTTTAGGGTTTACTTCGGCGAAGCGCTTTACTTTCCACGGCTCCCCGAACAGTGATGTCATGTACGGAGGTACGAGACCTTCCAAGCGATCGTCATAGGAATAACTCTTCGAATAGCCACCGTAGTAACCCACAACACATCGATATTTTTGCGAGAGAGATCCCCACAAATAGATGTATCCATTTCGGGAACCATAGGTTGGATCTTGCGCGCCAAAGCAGGCGTCGACGGCCAACATGGCAACATTAAAAACTGGATTATTCGCATTGCTCTCCCGCCAATCTTGAACCCACCTGCGATAGCGATCAAATGGCCGATAAATGTAGGTGAATCTTCCAGAAATTGCTCCAACCACAGTCTGAGAAGCGGAATTTGGTTTTCCGTACGAGGCACCTGAAGTGGTTGACGAGGTAGAGTCCTTGAGAGAACTTGTCAGGATAATGTTGTTCTCGGCAGCAATAGTCACCTGCCCGAGCGCTTGGCCTTGGACATAAATATCACCTTTAGTGCAACCTTCACCGTACCAAGGGTTATTGACATCTGCATAGTAGGAAGGAAATCCTTTCGGAGCAGAACTGGAGTTAAATCCGCCAGATTCGACGGGGTCACTTGGAATGACGAAAGGATAAATATTGCTTGAAGGACGTGGAGAAGAGACTTTCTTCTGACATGTTGGGGCTGATCCAGATACCCACACATTATTAGTGTCGTATTCATTATTTGGATCATCAACCCCAGCGCTAGGCAAGTCCTGTACATAGATCACAAGATCGTCAAAATCAGTAATTGTTATGGTTCCCGTGGTGTGAGGTTGCCGAGAATCCTCAAGCGGCCCTCCACAGTTAGGTCCAGACTGTTTCGTGTCTGGACTAGTCACCTTGATGACTCCAACCCCACCTTCCACTGCAAAACGTAATCGTGTTGGCCCGGTAAATACACATCCATATCGGCTCGCCTTCTCTTTCATAAGTGCCGCGCTCGCGGAAGCTGATGGAAGTTCCAAGATTGGCTCATACCGAGGATTACGGTTAGTTACATCGCTGCCGGTCGGGCCAAAGGAATTACCTTGATACGACGTATTGGAATTCCAGGTAGCTTGGTCGATTGCGTTGGAATACAAGGGCTCCGTGGTGGTTAAATATCGGTGATCCGCAGGGCATCCCACTTCACCTGGGGCTAGGCCCTCTTCGTCACTTCTGCACGACGAAGAAATCGCTCCAGCATCAATTGAGTTAGAAAGGTTCGTCGCCTCGAGACGCCATACGTCATTCGTATGAATCTTGCCAGAGATGCGCTCCGAGCTGTAGATGCCTGCCCATTGACAGTAGTTGAGATTTCGTTGATTGCCGATGGTTCCGGTGGGGTCGACTTCACCTGACTCGTACCAATGTCGGGAACAAAGTTGACCGGCCAATGCCCTACTGGTGAGTCCGCTCACACCGCCTGAATTCGACGCAGCCGAATACGCACCGGGGACATCAGGTGAGGGCGTTTCGATATCGCTCAGATAAACGTAATCCAATGTCGACCTCTTGGTCAACACGGCTTCCACGGTATGAGTGACACCGCCAGATGTTCCCGTTGAGTAAAGGTGAATTTCACCGCCTGCGCCAGCCCGCGAGGTATCCACGGAGTAGGTGTAAGTGCCCGCGGAATCACCGCCGGAAACATTGACGAATTCATCGAATGCAGCGTTATTCGGGTCCAGCACTTCTTCATAGCCTGGTTGCTGAATCCGCACAAGATAGTCCTGAACGCCGGCCTCTGCCGCCGCCAAGGCCGCAAAAGACTTTTCACTACGATCTGATGGAACAATTTGGGTAATGGCGACCTGTGTTACGACTAGAACGAGCAGTACCAATACAACACTCCACGCAAGCACAAAGATCATTGCCGCACCTTCATCACGGGGCTGCCCACTAAGGATTCGCTGATTATTCACAACTGATTCACCAATCTCACCTGTTGACGTACCGAATTCAGCGGATCCGATGTCGCACCTAGGGTTACCTCAACATATTGCGGCACTTCGTTCTCGTCCAAGAGAAGGGGACCTGTACTTGGTGGCGTTACATTGCGCATGGTGGCATTACAGTCACCATCGACCTGACATGCAAACACGTCAATCTTTAATGGCTTATCAGATTCAATTGGAGTGGAAAGGAGAAATCTTCGAACAGCTCCTTCGGGTGCACCCAGTGCGTTCCAATCGCCACTCCATTGCCATTCACCATCAATGAGAACACCAGGAGCAACATCGGAAATTACATCTCTAGTTCCATCGATTTGGTCGATCGTCATCACTCGAATTTTATAAGGAATATCGCTTCGTTCCCCTGTCCCAGAGTAGGAGTACAAAACAATGGAATCAGGTCCCGCTAGAACGATTGGAGCGCTGGTGCCCAATGGCATATCGGCATATCGAACCAAACGTGAAACCCATTCGGCTGTGTTCTGCGCCTGAGCTAACTCATTGGACTGAGCCGCAACCTGGCGTATTCCGGAAAAAATCGTGAGCATTGCAGTAGCGCTGATGATGGCTAAAACGCTGAAGACCGCCAATGAAACCATCAGTTCAATAACCGTGTATCCGTCATCACGTGATTTATATGACTTCATCATGGCAACTCACCCGGTGCTGGGAAAGCGAAATCCACAATAACGGGTTCCTGCACTAGCCCTGGCTCGGCCGGGATGAGTGATTCAACAGTATTAATCGGATCAAACCCCTCAGAGCTGAAATCCCAATCACCAAAGGGAAGTGCTACGAGAAGGACCCCTTCAGGGTCTGCGGGGCCAACAACGAAGGGTGTTTCATCGCACGAACTATCCGAACCCGTATAGGTAACGTCCACTGTCCCGTTTGGCCCAAGCCCTTCAAATCGAACAAGTGCGGCGGGAAGTCCAACCTTGACTTGTTGCCCAGAAATAAGCCCAAAGTCAATTGCAGATGAGCCGAAATTACTGGGGTCCTGATCAGCGCAAATCCCCAGCCATGCCTGAAATCTTCCCGTGGACGGCCACAGCCCTGTAATAGCATCACCAACCGGGGTCACCTTGGATTCGGCACCCGTGACCAATTCTTTCCACGTGACGTTCAATGCCGACGCAAGTTGAAATTCGGAATTGGATGCTTGAAAAGAGATTGATGCCGCTGGCGCATACTCGAATGTGGCTCGACTGACTTCCTGCGTGTTGACCTGAATTTGGTCAGTTGTCCCACCTTCGAGGCGAGGAACATAGGTGACACCGGCTTCCACTTTTTCAATCGTGACGTAAAGGGTGCCACTAGGTGCCAAATTTGGAAGGAAGACACAACCGTCGTTGCCCGTGAGTACTTGGAAATTATTCTCAGGGCGCGACACATCTATCCCGGTAACAGATACATTGCTGACTGGTTGGGCATATTGGTCCCCCACCTGAACTGTGATGGCACCTTCTGTTCCGGTCCGAGGTACCCCGTCAGAGTTGATCACCGCATCAATAACTTGGGGTTCACCAAGTGTCCGTCCCGAAACTTGCACATTCACCCGGAGGTAATCCTGACCTGGCTCAGCGGTTGAGCATGCACTCACCCGCTGGTCAACGCCTACCCAGTTGGCGGTGGTTCGGACTGAAAAACCGGACACAACACTTTCACTCAAACCAACGTCAATATTTGAGGAGCCGAGTATACGAAGATTTTCCACGTGGGACCTAGCGACATTGGCCGCTAGAACGCGATCAGAATTCTCTCTAACCGTTGACAGTGCCAGCATTAAAATAGTTATGGTGGCCGCGGAGACCGCAATGAAAATACCCAGTGCCACGACGACTTCGATGAGGGTGAATCCCGATTCCGGGGAACGCTTCCCCGAATCACGTGAGGGCAGGTCACTCGAGCGCACTTCTGTCTTCCGCGCACCCATGATCAGTGAGCATCCTTTCCGCCAGATTCTGCGCACTCCAACATTATGGAACACCCGTGAGGACGCCCCATTGACTGTTTCGGCCGAAATAACATTATTGGAACCATCCGACACTATTTAGCGGGATTTCACCAAGCGGCCTCGACCCAACGTCTGCGGCTACACTCATATGGGTCGCATAGCAGCAGGAGGCACCATGGGTTCTTTTCTCATATTGGTCGGTAGACGGGTTTACCCTCAAACTACATTTCGCAACAACAGTGCCGCAGCACGGTCACTACAACTTCGGGCGGGTCTCGTCACTGTATTCTGCGTGAGCTCGGGCGTGATTGTCCTAGGGCTTGCGATTCCCCAACTCATCAATTCTGACTTCGGATTCAGCACCCCTGGTGAACCTGACCTGACCCAGCTGTCAACAGCACTCGCACTGGCAATTTTCAGTGTATTTCTTCCACAAGCGGTGTTCCGGACAGGGAATGCGGCAAGCACTAGGGAAATACTGGATAACCCAACTGCCCCAATGCAGCATTGGCGGGCTACAACAGTGACATTTAGTGCGAT
>Ga0213861_10000110_pt1 | contig 60164 bp, 57 predicted proteins | sample PICome_4_FD_160110 | JGI IMG/M metagenome (GOLD analysis project Ga0213861, IMG submission 160110) | Coastal seawater microbial communities near Pivers Island, North Carolina, United States - PICO131 | ecosystem: Environmental > Aquatic > Marine > Coastal | place: USA: North Carolina... | reverse complement strand
AAGCCTCGGATTCAAATGCCCTGCTGAACTCTTTTTACCTGATACATTTAATGCCGACGAATATTACCGCCGGCTTGTTGCACTTCACATTTGAAACCGCCAGGTATAAAAATGGCGGTTTCAAGTTAAACCGGAAATCAGGTCCAGAACATCGGATGAAGTCAGTACTGACCGATTAGGAGTTTGTCAGCCGCGACCCAAAAACGGCATGTTGGTGGCCATGATGGTTATGAATTGCACATTGGTTTCAAGGGGGAAGTTGACGATTTGAATCACAGCGTCTGCCACGTGATTAACATCCATACGGGGCTCGATTCGGGTCGAACCGTCAGGTTGCAAAACACCTTTGGCCATGCGATCCGTCATTTCAGTGGCGGCATTACCAATGTCGATCTGGGTGCAAGCAATTCGATAAGCACGTGTGTCTAGCGCAATCGATTGGGTCAGGCCGGTAACGGCGTGTTTGGTGGCGGTATACGCGATCGAAAACGGACGCGGTGCGTGCGCAGAAATAGAACCGTTGTTGATAATTCGCCCACCTTGTGGGTTTTGTTTTTTCATGAGCGCAATCGCCGCGCGGGCACAAAAAAACATCCCGTTAAGATTAACATTCACAACATCGAGCCAAGTTTCGATGGGCAACTCTTCAATGGGCACCGCTGGCGCGCCACGTCCTGCGTTATTAAACAAGACATCCAAGCGTCCAAACCGGCTTTCAACTTGATCAAATAGGGATTGAACCGCATGGTGGTCTGTGACATCGGCCACCATGGCGTGCAAGCGCGTTGATTCACCCAACGCAGCGGTTGCTTTGAGGGCGTCTTCGCGCCGACCGACCAGCACCACGTCATAACCATCTTTGGCCAATGCCAGTGCAACAGCCCGTCCAATACCTGATCCAGCGCCGGTCACCAGTGCAACTTTTTGTGTGTTCATCCAATGCTCCTTGTGGTTTTTTTATGGACACCGATTCCGAATTTCATGAAACTGCCTAGCACAGCCCATCGACTCATCTGCTATGCTTTCGAAGCATTGTATGCATTTAGCCCACCCTTGTGCCTTGTCTTATGAAACACGCTGCTGGAAACATCTTTTTAATCACGGCACCCAGTGGTGCTGGTAAGTCCAGTTTGGTCAATGCCTTACTAAGCCAGGACCCAGCATTGCGTTTATCAGTGTCTTGCACCACGCGAGCCCCTCGCGAGGGTGAAACGGATGGTAAGGATTACTACTTTGTCACTGAGGCTCAATTCTTGGCCATGCAAGCCGCCGATGAATTGCTCGAGTCAGCACACGTTCATGGCAATTATTACGGCACGCCTCGGGCACCAATGATTCAAGCCGTTCAAGAGGGCCAGGACATTTTGCTCGAAATTGACTGGCAAGGTGCGGCACAAGTCCGAAAACTTTTACCCAGCGTCACCGGTGTGTTTATTTTGCCACCCTCAGTGCAAGCGCTTGAACAACGTCTCAGGGCCCGGGGCAAAGATAGTGAGGCGGTTATTGCGGCGCGAATGGCTGCCGCCGAAAGCGAAATCGCGCACGCCAAAGAATTTGAATATGTTATTATTAATCAAGAGTTTACCGACGCTTTGCAGCAACTTTCACAGATTGTTGCCAGTGCACGACTCCGGTTTTCTCGTCAGGCGATGACTCACCGAGCTTTGTTTGATGCGATGGGTCTGTCAACTTAAGTTTTAGCTTTGGCTTGAACCACACGAACCCAAGTGGTTTCGCCACTGACGGGGCAACTCTCCCTGTATCATGTGAAGCATGTGTTTGCAGCGGTTTTTTGCTTTGGGGTCACCAGCATGCCATCGCACTTGATTACCGGCTTTGAAGGTATTTTTTGTTTTGTTAATGATTATTTTTGAATTGGATAAATAATGGCGCGTATTACTGTCGAAGATTGCATCGATCACATTCCTAATCGCTTCAAAATGACCCTCGTGGCAACATACCGCGCTCGCGAGCTTGCCCAAGGCCATGCCGCACGTATCGAGACCAAAGACAAGCCAACCGTAACGGCTCTGCGTGAAATCGCAGCGGGTATGACAGGTATCGAAATGCTACGCAAGGTGCCAACTTAACACGGTGAACAGACATGGGATTTCCGGGGCTGCGAACGGCATCATCCGGGTTGCTTTCAGCAATCAAGGTTGGTTCGCGCTTCGGAAGACGCGCCAAACCTGTCGACAAGGCAGGCAACAATAACGCAAACCACAGCGTCGAAGCCACCGATCGGGCCAGCGCGTCGGCCCAAACATCAGCGAATGCATCGCTGAACCAACTTCAAAGCATCATTTCTGGCTACCTGAGCAAAAAGGACATTGCCAAGATCAAAGAAGCTTATCGCTTTTCTGATCAAGCCCACCTCGGCCAATTCCGCTCTAGCGGCGAACCCTACATCACCCACCCGATCGCTGTCACTGAAATCTGTGCCGGATGGAAGCTTGACGCTGATGCGTTAATGGCTGCGCTTCTGCATGACGTCATGGAAGATCAAGGCATTGCCAAGTCCGACTTGGCTGAACAGTTCAGCCCCGACGTGGCTGAACTGGTAGACGGCCTGTCCAAACTCGACCGCCTAGACTTCGCGAGTAAGGCACAACAGCAGGCCGAAAGCTTTCGCAAAATGCTCTTGGCGATGGCGCGTGACCTCAGGGTCATACTGATAAAGCTCGCTGACCGCTTGCACAATATGCGCACGCTCGATGCCGTCAATCCAGAGAAACGACGTCGCATCGCCCGCGAAACACTTGAGATTTACGCGCCAATTGCCAACCGCCTGGGTCTTAACGCCATTTTTAGAGAGCTTCAAGACCTTTGTTTTCAAGCGATGTACCCGAATCGCTACAACGTTCTGAATCGGGCGGTGATGGCTGCTCGTGGCAATCGGCGCGAAGTATTAACCAAAATCTTTGATGCTGTTCGAGCTGCGCTACCGGCAGCTGGCATCGAGGCTGAAGTCTCCGGACGCGAGAAGACTCTTTTCGGCGTTTATAGCAAAATGACCGAACAGAAGAAATCATTTTCCGAAGTGCTCGATATTTATGGCTTTCGCATCGTGGTTCATACATTGCCCGAGTGCTATCTTGCGTTAGGCATCGTGCACCAGCTCTATCGACCTGTTCCAGGTAAGTTTAAGGATTATGTCGCCATTCCCAAGGTCAACGGTTATCAATCTTTACACACCACCTTGGTTGGCCCCTTTGGCACTCCAATCGAGTTCCAATTTCGTACGCGCGAAATGCACAACGTCGCCGAGCAAGGGGTCGCTTCGCATTGGATCTACAAAACCGATGACGTCAGCCTCAGTGACATTCAGAAAAAAACCCACTCAGCGCTTCAGTCATTGCTTGATATACAGAGCCAAACGGGCGACTCAGGCGAGTTTTTAGAAAACGTCAAAGTCGACTTGTATCCAGATGCGGTTTACGTCTTTACCCCGAATGGCAAGATTATTTCGTTGCCCCGAGGCGCCACACCAGTTGATTTTGCATACTCAATTCACACTGACGTTGGCAACAGGGCTGTTGCTTGTAAAGTTAATGGCGAATACGTGCCATTGCGCACGGAGTTGGCCAGTGGCGACACGATTGAAGTCATCACGTCTGAGGCCTCTAGACCAAGCGCGCAGTGGTTGAATTTTGCGCGCACGGGCAGGGCTCGATCAGAGATTCGACATTACTTGCGCACGGTTCGGTATAGCGAGTCAGTCGCCTTCGGCGAGCGACTTCTCAAGCAATCATTTCATGAGTTGAAACTCGATTTTCCCAAAGATGACGATGGCACTTGGGATAAGCTTCTTAAAGAAAGTAGTGCCAACTCTCGGGAAGAGATACTGGCTGATATTGGACTCGGTAAAAGACTGGCGGCCGTGGTGGCACGCCGCTTTACACCGCTGCACCCGCTGATCGCCACCACAGCCGCTGAGCTTGACGTCCTAAGCGCAGCACGTGCCGCTCCTATCCTCATTCAAGGCAATGAAGGGCAAGCGGTTGTTTTATCACCCTGTTGCGGCCCCTTACCTGGCGACAATATTGTGGCCGGCATCCGTGTGGGTACTGGTTTGGCAGTTCACACCGCCGACTGTCCCGTGTCTAAAAGGGCGCGGCAACGGGAACCCGAAAGATGGATTAATGTTGCTTGGGACACCAACACAGCACGCCACTTCCCTGCCCGCATCGATATCACAGCGCTTAACGAGCGTGGTGTTCTGGGAAAAATCGCTGGTGAGATTGCGCAAGCTGACTCTAACATCATGAACGTGAACATGAATGATGACACCAGCGAGTCATTCCTCTTGAGCTTGACGGTTCAGGTCAATGACCGGAATCATTTGGCTCGCGTCTATCGGGCGATACGTCATGTGCCTCAAGTGCGCCGTATCGTGCGCTCTAAAGGCGCACACCACGCCAATCATCAGGCTCAAGATGGTGAGAACTCAGAAACCCACGAACGACCTTGAGCCTACTGATTGGTCAGTGCAGACTCACACGACTGAGCAAGTGACAACAAACGTTCATCCTCACTAGCGATAGCGGAAAGCATCAAACCAACGGGTGCCTCACCGGGCTTATGACATGGCAAGCTAATCGAACAGCCATCCAGAAAATTAATCACACTCGGGTTACGTAAAACCAATAGATTGGTTTGTGCGTAGACCTCGTCACTGGCCATTAAAGGCGACAGTTCTGGCGGCACCACTGGCACGGTGGGCATGATTAGGGCATCGAAACCGCTGATTTTTTGACTGACACGTTCAATCCAATCACGCCGCTTAAGCACCAAAGACTGGTGATCAGCAACGCTTATCTGCTGCCCACGCCGGATTCGGCCAGCCACCCTAGGGTCATACCGATCGCCTGACTTGGCAAGCCATTCCTGATGCAAAGCCCAAGACTCTACCGCCGTTAAGCCACCGGCCGCATTGATCGTGGCCAACTGACTAAGTTCGGGTAGGTCTATGGCCTCAATACGTGCACCAGCGTTGACCAATATTTGGCAGGCCGCCTCGTAAGTGCGCGCAACCGTGGCATCCATGCCCTCTAGAACGAGCTGATTGGGCTGCGCAAATACCCGCCCCTTTAAAACAGCTGAGCCCAGCGGTGCTGAGAGCCGTTCGGGCGTACCCGCCATCACAGCATCAAGCCAGTAACAGCAGTTCACAGAGCGGGCCAGCGGCCCAATAGAGTCTAATGACGTTGATAGTGGCAACGCACCTTGCAATGAGACACGACGTGCCGTTGGCTTGAATCCTGTTAAACCACAGAAGGCTGACGGAATACGAACCGAACCACCTGTGTCAGTGCCCACCGCTGCAACGGCCATACCGTCGCTCACCGCGACGGCCGAGCCGCTCGATGAGCCACCAGCCACACGCGCTGTTGCGCGATCCCAAGGCGATAGCGGTGTGCCGTAGTGAGGGTTGATACCCAAACCCGAATAGGCAAACTCTGTCATGTTGGTCAAACCCAAAACAACGGCGCCGGCTTGCTTTAAACGCTGCACGGCCATCGCATCACTGTTAGCAACAGGAGCATCGGCTAGCGCCACAGAGCCAGCACGGGTGGTGAAGCCTTCAATATCAAATAAGTCTTTAACGGCGATGGGCACGCCATCAATGGGCGAAAGCGCAACGCCCTTAGACCACCGCTTGTCAGCCGCTAGCGCCGCTGATAGCGCCTGCTCGCGAAAAATTCGAGTGAAGACTGTATCGCCTGTGATCTCGATTCGCTCAAGCATGATGGCTGTCAATTCGGTGCTTGTTAATTGGCCCGTGTGTTGGGCCTTAGACCATTGTGCGAGTGTGAGATCAGTTTGCAAGATGCGATACCTGAGTATGGGTGACTAAAGTGTGTGTATCACCATACCAAAAAAACAAGCCCTCATCGCACGATTGGCTCTTTTTCTTGGCTGTCGCTGCGCAGTGAAACAACCCACACCACTGGCTTTAAGTCATCACTGACGTCTCAGGCAAGATCAATCGACCGGCTTGAATTTCTAAGGACCGCTCACAGCGCGCAGCCAAGTGTCCGTCGTGTGTCACAAGCACAAGGGTCGTGCCGTTGTCTCGGTGCAGTTGGAACATCAAATCAATGATGCGACCGCCTGTCACCACGTCCAAACTACCCGTGGGTTCATCGGCAAACAAAATCGCTGGGCGGCTGATAAACGCTCGCGCGATTGAAACGCGCTGCTGCTCGCCACCGGACAGTGTTGAGGGATAGTGATTGAATCGATGCTCTAACCCAACTTGTGCCAGTGCGACTTTGGCCGGTTCAAGCGCCGATTTGCCAGCCAACTCCAAGGGCAACATGACGTTTTCAAGGGCAGTTAAGTTGGCCAAAAGTTGAAATGACTGAAACACAAAACCAACGTGCGCCGCCCTAAAGCGCGCGCGACCATCCTCGCTTAGCGCAGATATGTTTTCGCTAAGCAAATGCACCGAGCCCGTGCTGGGAACATCTAGGCCTGCCAACAGTCCAAGCAGTGTTGACTTTCCAGACCCAGAGGCACCCGTGATCGATACAGACTCACCCCGAGCCACACCAAAACTGATATCGTCTAGGATCGTCAGTTCGCCGCCGGCATCAGATACGCGCTTGGTCAAGCCAGCGACTTCGATAGCCAGACCCTTATTTGCATGTTTTGTCTCATTCATCATGAAACCATTGTCTCACGAGTCAACCTCACCTCAATCAAATTTTCTACCGCGCTTTGGTGGCATTTGGCAGGGATTGGCGCTTGTCATTTTGATGACGACCCATCTGCTATTGAGCCCTACTTTACAAGCGGCACAACCTCTGAATGCACCCCAAGCGTCTGGCACAATCCTTGTCTTGGGAGATAGCTTGTCATCGGAATATGGCATTCGACGCAACAGCGGCTGGGTGCAGTTGTTACGCGAGCGGTTGGCTCAGCACAACCCAACGCCACCGACAATTATCAATGCCAGCATCAGTGGCGACACGACGAGCTCCGGGCTCACGCGTTTACCGGCGCTATTGGCCAAACAAAAGCCTGATATTGTTATTGTTGAGCTCGGGGGTAACGATGCCCTGCGCGGCCTGTCGTTAGACATGACTCGCCAAAATTTACTTGAAATGATTGAACTCTCAAAGTCGATGGGCGCCACTGTCGTTTTGGCTGGTATGCAGATCCCCGCCAATTACGGACCGGCTTACACCAAAAAATTTCGTGATTTATTCCCAGCACTCGCCGCCCAGACTGGCGCGAAATTGATACCGTTCTTATTGGCAGGCCTTGAGACAGACCGTAACTTATTTATTGCCGATGGCATCCATCCGGCTGAACACGCCCAGCCGTTGCTTTTAGAAAATGTTTGGGCTGTTTTAGAGCCCACACTGAAAGCGCAGGCAGCAATAAAAACAAATTGAATCGTGCTTTAACCTGATGACGTGAACGGTGACCGTGGATTAACTGGCGCCAAGGCTAGCGCAAAACGTCAGCCTTGGCGCTTGATTATTGGATGGGGTCAGCAGTCAGTAACGACTGTGCATCGGGCAGGATTTGCGTGTCGTACTGCGAGCGCAATACTTGCAAAGCGCCCCGCTCTTCAGCCAGCCCCCAAGCTTGGGCCAACTGTTGGCGAATTTGGTCAATTTGCTCAGGCGGCAAACTTTCACCAGCGGTGACGGCTTGAACATTTAGCAGACTGAAACCGATTTGCGTGTCAACACCAATGACTGATGGTACTTTGTCAGCGGCCAGTCGCATGACCGCCCCAAGCTCAGCTGGCAAAAGATTTCGCGAGTCGCGACGTGATACCACCTCAGCAGGACCAAATCCCTCTGGTGCCTTGGTTTCGCTCGCGACCAACAGTGCCGCCTGACCACTCTCTCGGGCCAAAGCCAGTGCACGCTCTTGCGTCAATGTTTCGCGAATACGCGTTGACAATTGCTCAAGCGATGGTTCGTACGAAGGCTTGGTATTTTGCACACGGAGCGCCACAATCAAACCAGGCGAAATTTCGATAGGCCCCGAGTTAAATCGATCGGTTAAAACATCAGGTGAGAAGGCAGTTTGCAACACGCGCGGCTGATTCAAGATATCTTGGGCACCAGCAGACAATGGCGCATCACGCTTAAAGAATTCATCAGAGATCAATCCTTGACGTGACAAACCCTGCGCTTTTTGCAATGGCAAATCAAGCTGCTGCGCAATAGGCGCAAGCGCCTCGCGCTGGTCATAAACCGCGCTCGTTAATTCGGTGGCCAAGTCAGCGAACCGCGCTGCCGCCATTTGTTGTTTGATTTCAGCAACCACCTCTTCGCGCACGTCTGCTAGCGGTTTGATGCTTGGCGCCTGAATGTCAGTTACTTTCAGAACATGAAAACCAAATGGGCTTTCAACGGCTCCAGAGATCTGGTCTTTGGGTAACTCAAATACCGCCGCCTCTACCTCAGGCACTAGGGTGTCTTTCACAATCCAACCCAAATCACCACCCTGGGCAGATGAGCCTGGATCTTGTGATCGCTCTTTTGCCAAAGCTTCAAAGCGCGATGGGTCGGCTTTAATTTGCTCAGCCAGCGATTGGGCTTGGGCTTGAGCCGCTGCCTTGACTTCAGCATTTGCACTGACAGGCACTTCTAACAGAATATGACTGACCCGGCGGCGCTCAGGCTGACCATACCGGCCTTGGTTTTGTTGATAAAACGATTCAATTTCGGTTTCTGGAACAGTAATGCCTTTTGAGGCCGCTGCCTCGTCGAGCACGATGTACTGCATATCAACACTCTCTGGTTGACGCAGCCGCGTGACATTATCACCGTACCATTTTTCGATCTCGGCCTCTGTAATCGTAACGTCTGCCGTGTACGCGCTGGCATCAAAGCGACGAATGGACACTGTTCTCTGCTCAGTCAAGCCATTGACGATCTGTGTCATCACCGCTTGCGGTGGTTGCGCCGTTGCACCAACAGGTCCGAGGACTTGAGCCATGATCAAGTCACGACGTAAACCCATTTCAAAACCGGCAGGTGTCATACCCTGCCCTGCCAAAACTTGACGGTACCGTTGCGGCGAGAAAACGCCATTTTCTTGAACGGCAGGAATGTTTGCGATGGCATCACGCAAAGCTTCATCTGATACCGTGTAGCGACCCGAAATGGCGGCTGTCGCAATCACACGTTGATCAATGATTTCATTAAGCACGCGCTCTCGAAACGCGGGTGTGTCTATCGCTTGCGCATCAAAACTTGCGCCAAGCACAGACCTCATTTGCTCAAGTTGTGCACGTCTGGCGGCATTAAATTCTGGCTCGGTAATTGGCTCACCATTAACTTGCGCAAGCGCTTTATCGCGCGACATGAAGCCGGTGTAACCTTCGATACCAAAAAATGCGAATGCTGGTACCACAAGTACCAACAAAACCAGCATCATGATGCGGCGCTGACTACGAATGAAATCAAACATAAAAGTGGCTCATAACCCAAGGGTAAACGTCGCTGAGTGTACCATTGCAGTTGACAGCAGCGGCTTGAATCCACGACCAAAGCGCTGCCACTGGAGATTCAAAATTGTTTAGTTACCGACACGGCTTTCACGCGGGCAACCACGCCGACATTCTGAAACACATGCTGTTTTTAGAAGTTATTGCCCATTTCCAGCAAAAAGACGCTGGTTTTTGGGTGGTCGACACCCACGCAGGCGCCGGACTTTACGACTTAAGCGGTGTTTGGGCCAACAAACGCGCCGAATATCAGGACGGTATCGCTCGTTTATGGGGCTTGAGTGATGTCCCACCCATGGTCAAACGCTACAAAGAAGCTATCGCCAAACTTAACCCTGACAACACCTTGACGCTCTACCCTGGCTCACCGTGGCTGGCGCTACAAGGCCTGCGCAAGCAAGACAAAGTCAAATTATATGAACACCTGAGCGCCGAATTTGACGTTTTGCGTAAAAACTTATCGCAATACCCAGGATTGCCGCCTAGATCGGTGACTGCCGAACAGCACGATGGTTATGCGGGCTTGAAGTCAATTTTGCCACCAGCCTCCAAACGCGCCGTGACCCTAATCGATCCATCATACGAGGACAAACGCGACTATCGATTTGTGGCCGAAGCCATGACACAAGCCATTCAGCGCTTTCCAACCGGTTGTTATCTGATTTGGTATCCGCGGGTCAATCGCCGTGAGGTTGAGCAATTGGTGCGCCAACTCAAGCGCCTAAAGTCCCTTCAACCGTTAACTTGGCTGGACGTCAACATGACCGTTTGCAAAGCGCCACCCGATGGTCACGGCCTTTTCGGCTCAGGCATGTTTATCGTTAACCCACCCTTTCGTCTGGGTCAGCAAATCCGTGAAACTTTGCCGTGGTTAACCCCCATTTTGGCGCAAGACGCCACTGCGCGTTGGGAACTTGAAGCAGGCACTAGCCCAAGCTAAAACCTTTCTTGAGCAGTCAAATAGCGCCATTGACCCACGCCAAGCTCAGCTAACCTGACTTGGCCGATCCGAACCCGCTTTAAGCCAACGACCGTCAGGCCCACCATTTCACACATGCGTCGAATCTGTCGTTTTTTACCTTCCCGCAGAACAAAACTCAATTGGTCTTCGTTTTGCCAGTCAACCTTGGCCGGCTTAAGCGCTTGGCCATCAAGCGATAAACCATGTCGCAGTTGCTGCAAACCTGCGTTTGAAAGCCGTCCCTGAACGCGAACCAAGTACTCTTTGTCGATTGCGCTGTCTTGACCAATCAACTGACGCGCCACTCGACCGTCTTGAGTCAACACCAAAAGGCCTGTCGAATCGATATCAAGCCGACCCGCAACGGCTAGGCCGCGCAGATCGCTTGATCGAAACTTCCGGCCAGACCGATCAAAACGCGACTGTGTGTCAGCTTTAACCAAGGCCACAGCGGGTAAATAGCCCATTTCGGCTTGCGCAGAGACAATACCGATCGGCTTGTGTATCAAGATGGTCACCGATGACTGTTGCTGGCGCTGAGCCTGACGGTTCAAGACGATTTTTTGATGCGGCAACGCCTTGTCACCAACGCCCACTGGCAAACCGTCAACCGTGACTTGGCCAGCCGCCAAAAAGGCGTCCGCCTCCCGACGAGAGCAGAGCCCTTGTTCGGCCATTAATTTTGAGATGCGCACTTTTTCCATAAGCTTGCGATAATAGCGTCTTATGACGTATTCAACACCATACTTAAGCGCATTGGCTTGGCGGCAGCAACCCCATGCGCGGCTAACGACAACTCAAAAACAATGGCTTACCAAAAAGGGACCGCTGACTGACGGCTTGCGATCACTAGGCAACCTGACGTTGGCTGTACTTGTGGAGCGATCACAAAAGCCCATGATTGACGAGGCCATGTGCTTAAAGCTGCTGCCAAACAAGGCCGCTTGGATTCGTGAGGTGGTGATTTCCATTGATGGCATACCTTGTGTTGTTGCCCGCAGTGTGACCGACAAACAATCGTCGACCGGTGTGTGGCGCGGCATCCGTCAATTGGGCGCCCGACCGCTCGCTGACATGCTCTATGACGATGCCCGGGTTCGTCGCGGCCGCTTTGGTTTTACCAAAATTCGTCGAACGCAAGGACTTGCGCAAGCGCTGTCACATTGGAACAACACCAGTTTTTGCCGCCCGCACCGGCCAATCCTCTTAGCCAGGCGTTCACTTTTTATTTGTCAAGTCAAGATGCTTTTGGTGTCAGAATGCTTTCTGCCTGCATTTTGGCAAATGCTAGAAAAGAGAAATCAACCATGATCACAGACGCTCACCACCGAGCCCAATATAACGCTCGAGTGTTAACCACCGCTCAAGCCCTAGGCGGTGCCAGCCCAGCCATTATCGTTTCACTGGGTGGCTTGGTGGGTCTTCAACTGGCGAGCAATCCAGCCTTTGCTACCCTACCGATCAGCATCTTTAATTTGGGACTGGCCATCGGCACCCTGCCCGCTGCTTGGCTGATGAAACGCTTTGGTCGCCGGGCGGGCTACTTATTTGGCGCCACGCTTGGCGCTGCGGGCGGCATGGTTGCCGCCGTTGGCATCTACCAACAGATGTTCGTCTTGTTTTGTATCGGGACCATGATCGCGGGCTTCTATGCCTCATACGTGCAAAGCTATCGCTTCGCCGTGGCTGACGGCGCACCCGATGAAATGAAACCGCGGCTCATTTCATTGGTCATGTTTGGTGGTCTTTTTGGCGCCATTATTGGCCCGCAAACCGTGATTTGGACCCGTGACTTAATCCCACTAGCGCCCTTTGCAGGTGCCTTTATCTCACAGGGAATACTGGCATTGCTGGTGCTGCCTGTTGTTTGGTGTTTGCGCAGCACCAAGACGAATCTTGTCGGCTCACCACCAGCGACGGCCAGCGATGCACCAGTGCGATCGTTAAAAGAGATTGCTGCACAACCGAAATTCATTGTGGCAGTAACCGCAGGTGTCGTTTCTTACGCCTTGATGAGCTTTGTCATGACTGCAGCACCAGTGGCCATGGTCGGATGTGGTCATACCGTTGGAGAAGCCGCGCTCGGTATTCAATGGCATGTATTGGCCATGTTTGGCCCCAGTTTTTTTACTGGTCGACTCATCCAACGCTTCGGCGTCACGACGGTCACGGTAACGGGTTTGTTGCTTTTGGCAGCAGCCGGAGCGGTTGGACTCTCAGGGCTTGGTTTAAGCCACTTTTGGCTGGCCCTGGTGCTCCTGGGGGTTGGCTGGAATTTCGGCTTCATTGGTGCCACGACAATGATCACAGCCTGCCATCGACCACAAGAAAAAACGCGCGTTCAAGCCATGAACGATTTCTTGGTTTTCGGCTCGGTAGCGATTTCTTCATTCGCCTCGGGCAAACTCCTGTCTGTGGCCGGCTGGGAGATCATCAACTGGATTATCTTTCCATGCGTACTGCTGGTTTTTGCACTCATGTTTTGGCAACACCGCCACGACGCACAAACACCGTCAGTGGCTTAAAACCCGACAGCCTGTCCGTCGCGACGGCTGTCGCTCGCTGCCACATAGCCATCCTCTAAATCTTCAGACAGGCGCCAAATAAACTGACCAGAGCCGAAATCCATGTAAGGGTCTTCGATGGACTTTAAAACGTGGCCTTTGGCGGCCAGCCCTTTCACCACTTCAGGATCCATGGTTGACTCGACATCGAGCGTGAAGTCACGGTTTAACTTCCATCGCGGCGCGCAACATGCCGCTTGTGGTTGTTGGTCGTAAGCGAGCATGCGAACCAATGTTTGCATGTGTCCTTGGGGCTGAATATCACCACCCATCACACCGAAGCTCATCACGGGTGCACCTTGACGACTCAAGAATCCAGGAATGATGGTGTGAAACGGTCTCTTATGCCCACCCACCACATTGGGTGAGGCTTCATCCATTGAAAAACCACAACCCCTGTTTTGTAGACTAATGCCCGTATTGGGCACAACCACGCCTGAACCAAAGCCCATGTAATTGGACTGAATAAACGAAATCATCATGCCGCTTTCGTCAGCTGCTGATAAATAAATGGTGCCACCTGCATCAGGCACACCAGCACCAAAATGCGTGGCACGTTCGGGATCAATGAGTTTCGCACGAGCCGCCAGATACTCTGGCGCCAGCATCTGCTCAGGCGTCACTGACATGGCTCTTGGGTCGCTCACGTAACGATACAAATCGGCAAATGCCAGTTTCATGGCTTCGATTTGTAAGTGTTGTGATTGCACGCTATCGAGCGGCAAGGCGCTCAAGTCAAATTGCTCCAAAATGCCCACCGCAATCAAGGCTGCAATGCCTTGGCCATTGGGTGGCAGTTCATGTAAGGTGAAGCCTTGAAAGTCTTTGGTCAGCGGCTCTACCCACTGAGGGGCATAGGCAGCGAAATCTTCTAGCGTGTGAGCCCCACCGTGAGCTTGAAGGTGTTGAACCATGCGCTTGGCCATCTCACCGTCATACATGGTTTGCCCATTGGTTTGACCAATGAGCCGGAATGTTTCAGCTGCCGCCGGTAAGGCAAACCGTTCACCCACGCGCGGCGCACGACCATTGGGCATGAAAGCCTCGGCGTAACCGGGTTGATTAGCAATTTCAGGAACGGCGGCTGCCCATTTGTGTGCGACCACCGGTGGGACGGCATAACCACGTTGAGCGATAGCCGCTGCGGGTGCCATCAACTCAGAGAAAGGCAAACGACCAAACTTTTCGTGCAAGGCCGCCCAGCCAGCCACAACCCCAGGCACCGTAATCGCATCCACGCCGCGCTTGGGGGCATTGGCGTGACCTTGTGCGTTTCGACCGTATTTGTTGGCAAAGTACGCGGGGTTCCAAGCCATGGGGGCATGGCCAGAGGCATTTAAGCCATGAGCCTTACCTTCGTGCCAAACAATCGCAAAAGCATCACCACCCAAGCCACATGACACGGGCTCAGTCATCGTAATGACAGCGGCGGCGGCAATCGCCGCATCAACAGCGCTGCCGCCTTTGTAAAGCATTTGCAGGCCCGATTGGGCTGCCAACGGATGGGAGGTTGAAACGATATTGCGTGCAAAAACCGGAATGCGCACGCTTGGGTAGGGGTTTATCCAGTCAAAAGATTTCATTGCAGTCTAAAGGCTTTTTTATATTGTTTATTTTTTTGTCGACACAACCCACATCAAAGCGCCGTGTCACCCATCTCGCCGGTTCGAATACGCACCACTTGTTCGAGTGGCGACACAAAGATCTTGCCATCACCGATTTTGCCCGTGCGCGCCGCTTTGATGATGGCCTCAATGACCGTTTCAACTTTGTCATCGCTAATGGCCACTTCAACGCGTACTTTGGGCAAAAAATCAACCACGTACTCGGCACCACGATACAGCTCCGTGTGGCCCTTTTGACGCCCAAAACCCTTGGTTTCAGTGACTGTTAAACCCGTGATACCAACGTCAGAAAGGCCTTCGCGAACCTCATCGAGTTTGAATGGCTTAATAATGGCAGTGACTAATTTCACAGTGACTCCTACGCCAGCGACACGCTAGCAAGTTAGTGCTAATCGGAAAGAGACTCACGAAACGCGTTGGACAAAGGATAGCGCCAATCACGCCCAAATGCCCTGACCGTGACTTTTGGACCCGGTGGCGATTGACGGCGCTTGTACTCATTGATTCGCAACAATCGCACCACTTGATGAACCGCAGCCTCGTCAAGACCCGATTGGATCAAGGACTTAAGGGGTAAATTGTGGTCCACATAACCCGCAATGATGGCATCAATGACCTCGTAACTGGGCAATGAGTCTTGGTCGGTTTGGTCGTCACGCAGCTCAGCGCTGGGCGCGCGGGTGATGATGCGCTCAGGAATCACCAAAGACTGTTGGTTGCGCCACTTAGCCAAGCGATAGACCAATGTTTTTGGCACATCTTTGAGTACAGCAAAACCGCCAGCCATATCACCGTATAGCGTGCAGTAACCAGTGGTTAGCTCCGATTTATTACCCGTGGTCAGTACCAAAGAGCCCAGCTTATTCGACAGCGCCATTAATAGGGTGCCACGAGTACGCGACTGAAGGTTTTCCTCTGTGGTGTCTGGAGAGCGCCCCTTAAAAGCGCCTGCAAGCGCCTGCTCAAGGGCATTGGTAACATCGCCAATGGGTATCACTTGATAATTAACATTCAGTGTTTCAACCATGGCCTGCGCATCTGTTTGCGAAATATCAGCCGTGTAGCGCGATGGCATCATAACGGCACTCACCGCCTCTGGGCCCAAGGCATCAACAGCCACCGCCAACACCACGGCTGAATCAATGCCGCCAGACAGGCCCAGCACCACCGCTTTGAAGCCGTTTTTAAGCACGTAATCTCTCACACCAGTGGTAAGGGCGCCCCAAACCAACGACAGGTGCTCTTGTTCGGCCTCTTCCTCCATGCTGGTGACCGGCGTCCATGGGCCGTCCCCTAGCGCCAATGCGCCACTGCTTTGCACCAACACATGACTAAGTGCTGGCTTGAATGCAGGCGCATGGCCTATGCAATGCCCCTGGCGATCGAGGGCAAACGACATGCCTTCAAACACCAGTTCATCTTGCGCACCACAAAGATTGACGTAAAGTAAACTTAGGCCGGTCCGATCAACACAACGACGCATCATTTCGAGTCGATGCGTAAACTTGCCCATGTGAAACGGCGAGGCATTCAAAACCAACAGGCACTGTGCCCCAGCCTCACTAGCAGCAGTTGGTGCGTGCCTAAGCCAAGCATCCTCACAAATGTTGAGACCAAATCGCACGCCAGCGTGCTCAAAAGTGCAGGCTTGGTCACCTGGACTGAAATAACGTTGCTCATCGAAAACGCCATAGTTCGGCAATTCGCGTTTGAAATATCGCGCCATGACTTTCCCGCCCAGCAACACACTAGCGGCGTTGTAGAGCTTGGCGTCTTGGACGTAAACATGCCCAACGACCACGGCTAAGTTAGGCAAATCAGCCAAGCGGGCACACAACTCAACCAATGCCAGTCGGTCTTGCTCAACGAAGGCCGGCCTCAGTAACAAGTCCTCGCAAGGGTAGCCCGTTAGAGAAAGCTCAGGCGTCAATAAAACATCAGCACCGCTAGCGGCCGCTTGACGCGCCATTTGCTCAATTTGAGCGGCGTTACCTGAAAAATCACCGACCGAGGCATTGATCTGCGCGAGCGCAACGTTTGCAGCTGACATAGGCACCTTCACCTTCGGATTGAAATTGAGGTTTGATTATGGCATGACTAGGCACTTAGCGATGGCCTTATAATCTGGGCATCATGACAAACAACGCCCCTACCCCAGAAGACCAATTCGCCAATAAGGCGCAAGCATGGTCTGCCCGATTCTCTGAACCCGTATCCGACTTGGTCAAACGCTACACCGCTTCAGTGGGGTTTGATCAAAGGTTGGCCTTTCACGACATTGCAGGCTCTTTGGCTCATGCCGAAATGCTGGCCCATGTTGGGGTTATCAGCCAAGACGATTTAGGCAAAATTCAATCTGGCTTAAGTCAAGTCCGAACCGACATTGAAAACGGTCAGTTCACTTGGTTACTCGATTTAGAGGATGTTCATCTGAACATCGAAAAACGCTTGGTTGAGTTAATCGGCGATGCCGGCAAGCGCTTGCACACTGGGCGATCAAGAAATGATCAAGTGGCAACCGATATTCGTTTGTGGGTTCGTGAGCAAATCGACTTGATCTTGATGCAATTGAATGCACTTCAGCGCGTACTCGCCGAGCAAGCCATCAAACACGCCGACACGATCATGCCAGGCTTTACCCACTTGCAGGTGGCCCAACCCGTCACTTTTGGGCATCACCTCATGGCCTACGCTGAAATGTTTGCGCGCGACCATGAACGCTTGGTGGATTGCCGCCGTCGCGTGAACCGATTGCCACTTGGCGCAGCCGCTTTGGCTGGCACGAGCTTTCCAATCGATCGCGAGCGCGTGGCAAAAACACTTGGCTTTGAGTCGGTTTGCCAAAACTCGCTTGATGCTGTTTCTGACAGAGATTTTGCGATCGAATTTTGCGCCGCCAGCGCCTTGATCATGACGCATATTTCCAGACTATCGGAAGAACTCGTGCTGTGGATGAGCCCACGAGTCGGATTCATCACCTTGGCCGATCGGTTTTGCACCGGCAGCTCCATCATGCCGCAGAAGAAGAACCCCGATGTGCCCGAGCTTGCTCGCGGTAAAACCGGGCGTGTCAATGGCCACTTGGTGGCGCTACTGACGCTCATGAAGGGTCAGCCCTTGGCTTACAACAAGGATAACCAAGAGGACAAAGAGGGATTGTTCGACACAGCAGACACCGTTCGCAACACTCTCACCATCTTTGTTGACATGATGCAAGGTGTGACGGTTCATGCGCAAGCCATGCGCAAGGCAGCCCTACAGGGCTTTGCAACGGCTACTGATTTGGCTGATTACTTGGTCAAGAAAGGGGTCCCCTTTCGCGATGCTCACGAGGTTGTGGCGCACGCTGTACTGAGTTGTGAACAAAAGGGTTGTGACATTGCCGACTTGCCACTAGATGCCCTTCAAGCCTTCCATCACCTCATCGAAGCGGACGTTCACGCTTGCTTAACGCTTGAAGGCTCAGTAAACGCCAGATCCCACATTGGTGGTACCGCGCCCGATCAAGTCAGAGCAGCAGCCCAACGCAAGATAGATTTACTCAAAGACCGCGATTGATTCCACGTGGCCGGTGTGTGGGAACATGTTCACCACGCCGGCCTGCTTAAGGCGATAACCACCCTGCTGCTCTAAGACACCAGCATCACGCGCCAAAGTCGCTGGGTTACAAGAGACGTAGACAATCCGTTTGGGCCGCTGTTGGCCCTCAAGTTGACTCAATACCTCACAAACGGCCAGTGCACCTTCTCTTGGGGGATCGATCAACACACGATCAATTCGGCCACCCAAGGCGGACATCAGCACGGCGTAACTTTCGATGGTGAAAGTAAACAAGTCACTGGTTTGAAAAGCCACATTACTGACGCCGTTGTGACTTGCCGCAGCATGCGCACGGTCAACCAACGCTTGACTGCCCTCGACACCAAGAACCTGCTGCGAACCTCGTGCCAACGGCAACGTGAAATTGCCCAAACCACAAAAAAGATCCAACACGTGATCCGCTTCTGTGGCGCCAAGCAATGACAGCGCTCGTGATACCAGGATTTGATTAATTTGATGATTAACCTGCGTGAAATCCGTTGGACGAAAAGGCATGCTAATGCCAAAGGCAGGCAAAGCATAAGTCAGGGGCACGGCGCCCTCCTCGTCGAGCAAGCACACCGTGTCAGGCCCTTTAGACTGCAACCACCACTGCACGCCGTGTGATTGCGCAAAGGCCCGCAAAACCGTTTTGTCGGGTTCGGTCAAAGGATCCAAGTGACGCAAAACCAAGGCGATCACAGCATCGCCGACAGCCAACTCAATTTGTGGAAACCGTGTCGGCGAACTCATGCGTCCAATCATCTCGCGCAGTGGGACCAGCAGATCACTGACCGCACGGGGCAACACCTCACAGGACATCATGTCGGCCACGAAACTGCTGCGACGCTCGTGAAACCCAACCAGAATGCCACCCTTTTGTGGCACCAAACGAACAGTCAATCGAGCGCGATAGCGATAACCCCAGCTCGGTCCGTGTATGGGTGCGAGCACTTGCTCAGGTTTAATACCCGCCAAATGACCAAACGCATCCTCTAACAGGCGTTGCTTAACCGCGACCTGGGCATCTGAAGCCAAGTGCTGCATGAGGCAACCACCGCAGACACCAAAGTATTGACAGCGTGGTGCCACGCGCATCCATGAATCGCGCTCAACAGATACCACTTTCGCAGTGTCATAAGACGTTTTCGATTTTAAAATCTGGGCTGTCACTGACTCATGTGGCAGCGCGCCCTCAACAAACACGACCTTGCCGTCAAGGCGACCCACGCCACGTGCTTCGTGGTCAAGGGAATCAATGGTCAGTTCGATGGTTGGTTTTACACGTTTGACTTTCAGACAGAACCCCAGGCTTCTAAATACTCATACCAATGCTCAGCATCAAGGCTCTCAAGATGCGCTCGAACCAACGCTATTTCGTGATCGTAAGCGGCCTGCGTGAGCAGGCCGCGGATCAGCTGAAAGCGACAATACACCAACCACGTGTTGACAACGTCTGTTTCGCAATAAGCCCTAACTTCGTCAGTGTGACCTTGCTGCCAAGCTTGCCAGACTTTGCTGCCGTCCATGCCAAGCTTGCCAGGAAAGCCACACATCTTGGCCAGATCATCCAAAGGGGCATTGGCGCGGCCACCGTAGTTGGCTAAGACATCCATCAAGTCTGTGTGGCGCGTGTGATATCGGCTTAAATAGTTGTTAAATTTAAAATCGCGATCATCATTGCCGTTATCCCAATAACGCGAGGCAACCACCCCGTGGACAAGGCTGCGGTAATGTAAAACGGGCAGATCAAACCCTGATCCATTCCAGCTGACAATCGTCGGCGAGTAATGATCGATTGTTTTAAAAAACCCTTGGATAAGATTGCGCTCTGGATCATCAGCTTGACCGATACATTTCACTCGAAAACCATTGTCATCGCGAAACGCGCAACCAATCACAGCAATTTTGTGTAAATGATGTGGCAAGAAGGTGTTGCCGGTTTTGGCGTGACGCTCAGCCAGTGCCCTTTCAACCACTTCAAGGTCACTTAAGTCACCCCAGTCGTTGGTCTGACGCAAACCAACAACATCAGGAATCGTTTCAAGATCAAAAACCAATATCGGCGTCATGCTGTCGTCCGATTATTGCTGAGCAGGCAGGTAGCGCATGGGATCGACCGGCGTGCCGTTACGCCGCACCTCAAAATGCAAGCGTGGCGAGCTTGTGTCGGATTGACCCATTGTGGCGACTTGTGCACCCTTGTTAACGGCATCACCTGACTTGACCAACAGCTTTTCGTTGTGCGCATAAGCGGTGATAAAACCATTGCCGTGATCCAAAATGACCAAATTCCCAAATCCACGGGCACCGTTACCGGAGTAAGCAACCTTTCCGGTGGCGGCTGCCACCACGGGTTCACCCACATTGCCAGCAATATCAATGCCTTTGTTTTGCACGGTGAATTTTTGAATAATTTTGCCTTTTGCTGGCCAGACCAAGTCCAAAGTTGTTGCATCATTGGCTCGGGTCACCGGTTCATCTGCCTTAGGTGCGGGATCGGCATCACCTTGCCGAGCCGCTGCCATGCTTGATCCTGAATCATTCGCTGAAGCCTGTTCAGGTGCATCGGCGTTAAGCCGTAAGCGCTGGCCCACCCTAATCAGGCTCGGATTGGTGATGTTATTGAGTGATGCCAAGCGTTCAACGCTGACCCCTGTTTCCCTGGAAATAGAAGTCAGGGTATCACCAGGCTGAATGCGATAGGTGCCGTCAACCCCAAGGTCACTGAGGTTGGAAACAGGTGCAAAGATGCCAGTACCAGAACAACCTGCCATCAAGACCACCACCATCACCGTGATCCAGCGCAACTTACCAGTGATCTCGCGCCTTGCGGGTGCATACATATGACTCTCCAAAACAATCAACTTTGTACTCCGGGTTTCAAAGGCACGAATCGAACGGCCTCAAGTTCTTGCCTGACCCATTGCTGTGACGACTGCCGTGTCATCATCATCAATCGCTGCTGCGCTTGACCTTCTGGGGCAATCAATCGGCCTCCGACGGTCAGTTGCTCGAGCAACGCCTGGGGAATCTTCAGTCCTGCCGCTGCCACAACGATCGCATCAAACGGCGCGTGTGCTGCCCATCCCAGCATCCCATCACCAAACAACAGGTGAACGTTACGACATCCCATCTGTCGCAACCGTTCCTTGGCAGTATCGTACAACGGACGGACGCGCTCAATTGAATAAACCTGCCCAAAAACTTTTGACATGACCGCGGCTTGATAGCCACAACCAGTGCCAACCTCTAACACTTTAATGGGTTTGGGCGAGGTCTCGCAAACCGCGGCCAACATCCTAGCGACTACCCATGGCTGAGAAATGGTTTGTGCATGACCAATGGGTAACGCCGCGTCCTCGTAGGCTCGGCTCGCGAGCGCCTGATCTACAAACAAGTGTCGATGCACTGACGCCAGTGCGGCTAAAACAGTCTCATCGGTTACCCCTTGGCTGCGCACTCGATCGACCATGCGCAAGCGCAGACGCTCAGAGGTGAGACCTAAGTTTTCTGGATATTCGGCATAAAAAGGTGCGGCAGTTGCCACTGGTGTGCGACCAGACGATCCCGGCGCAATAATACGCGTGTTGCTATTAGACGGACGAATTTCCGACATTGAAGCGAACAGCGCTTTTTTTTTCATGAATGTGAAACCGTCGAATCAGATAACCACTGCCCCACCACGGCGACTTGCTGCTCGTGGGTCAAATCCATTTGAAGTGGCGTCACCGACGTCCAGCCATGCTTGACCGCATGAAAGTCAGTGCCAGGCGAATCGTCCTGCGCGTTGCCGGCGGGCCCGATCCAGTAAACGGTTTCATTATGCGGGTTGGTCGCGGCAATCACCGGCTGTGAAGCATGTCGCTTGCCCAGTCGTGTCACCTTTGGCCCACGGTGTTCGTGCGTGGGTAACCCAGGGATGTTGACGTTAAGTAGGGCCTTAGCAGCCAGCGGATCATTCATAAAACGCTTGACCACCGATTGTGCCACGAGGGCCGCTTCGTCTAAATATTCCCAGCGCCTTTGCGTCAAAGAAAACGCAATGGCAGGTATTCCAAATAGGTGGCCCTCAACGGCTGCTGCGACAGTGCCCGAGTAAATGGTGTCATCGCCCATGTTGGCGCCATTGTTAATGCCCGACACCACCAAGTCCGGCTTGAAATCCAACAAACCAGTCAATGCGACGTGTACACAGTCAGAGGGCGTTCCATTGACCACATAAAAACCGTTTTTTGCCTGTCGAACCGACAGTGGTCGATTTAAAGTCAATGAATTAGAGGCGCCACTGTGATTGACCTCAGGGGCCACGACGGTGATGTCGCCCAAGCCCTCAAGCGCATGCGCCAAAGCTTCAATGCCAGCGGCGCTGTAGCCATCGTCATTGGAAACGAGTATTTTCATGAGTCAACCAGTTTTAAGCCCATATTAGACCATTCGCTTATTGTACCTTTGTCAAACTCAAATCCATGCCCGCCACTCCAGTAAACTGATGTCTTAATTCACAGATCGTTTCTCGCATGATGGAATTTTTCAACGCGACGGTCATCCCGTCAACAATCGCAACGGCTATTTTTGTTGCCGCTTTTTTATTGGGGTCTGTCTCCTTTGCGGTGATCGTCAGTAAGCTGTATGGCCTTCAAGACCCTCGCTCCTACGGTTCGGGCAATCCGGGGGCAACCAATGTTTTGCGCAGTGGTCATAAAACCGCTGCGGTTTTAACCTTGCTTGGCGATGCTTTCAAAGGCTGGTTTGCTGTTTGGTTGGCCTTCAATGCGGGTGCCTCTGCCAGCATTGTTGCCATCGCAGCCGTCGGGGTGTTTTTAGGGCACCTTTTCCCGATTTTTCTGGCTTTTAAAGGGGGCAAGGGCGTCGCCACTGCGTTTGGGGTACTGCTTGCACTCGCACCTGCACTCGGTCTAGCCACCTTACTAACATGGCTAATCGTGGCCTTCTTTTTTAGAATGTCATCACTGGCTGCGGTTACAGCTGGTGTTTTTGCACCGTTTTATTACCTTATTTTGGTAGGCGTTCTTTGGCCATTTGAACCCGCCATCCTGGCAGCGCTGGTTTTGATTGCTGTCTTACTACTTGCTCGGCATCGCGCCAACATCGGACGGATTTTTGCTGGCACAGAGCCAAAAATTGGAAAAAAGTCGGCTTAATTCATTTTTAGTCTCAACCGCTATTGGTCGTGATCTTCCAAGACCGCAGTGCCGATCTCAGCGAGCGGCCATCTCGGGCGAATGACAAATTGATGGCGCTTGTCACCCACAACTTCTAACCCTGCATTAATACGCTCGGCGGCAGCATAGGCAATCATGGCACCATTGTCAGTACAAAGTGCCACTGGTGGAAAGAAAACTGTTGCACCCAATGAGGCCGCCTGACGCTTTAACCGACCGCGTAACCGCTGGTTGGCGCCTACACCACCGGCCACCACCAAACGTTTGAGCCCTGTGTCTTTTAACGTGGCCAATGACTTTGCCACCAATACATCAATGATTGCGGCTTGGGTACTCGCGGCCAAGTCAGCACGGGCTTGTTCGTCAAGCTGTTCAAGGCCACCAGCACGCTGCACTTGCTGCAAAACTGCGGTTTTCAGGCCACTGAAGCTAAAGTCAAAGCCTGCGCGGTTGAGCAATGGGCGCGGCAAATCAAATCGCCGCTCATTGCCCTGCTCAGCCAGCGCCGCTAAGGCGGGCCCACCGGGATAGCCCAAACCGAGCAGTTTGGCTGTTTTGTCAAAAGCCTCACCGGCCGCATCATCCAAAGTCTCACCAAGCAGTTCGTACTCCCCCACCCCATCGACACGCATTAACTGCGTGTGCCCGCCGGACACCAAAAGTGCCACAAACGGAAAATCGGGTTTCGGATCAGCCAAGCGAGGCGACAACAAGTGCCCCTCTAAGTGGTGAATCCCAATAGCGGGTTTGCCCAATGACCAAGCAATCGCCTGTGCGCTGCCCGCGCCGACCAGCAGTGCACCGGCTAGCCCTGGGCCTGCGGTGTAAGCCAGCATATCGACCGCGCTCAATTCAAGACCCGCTTGGGACAGGGCTTGACGGGTCAAAGGTATGACGCGACGAATGTGATCGCGAGAGGCCAACTCAGGCACCACGCCACCATACGCTTCATGCATAGCGGCCTGAGTGTGCAAGGCGTGTGACAACACGCCGCGCTCGGTACACACCAGCGCCACGCCTGTTTCGTCACAAGAACTTTCATAGCCAAGAATAATCATGGCGCCATTGTAAGACCTTAGCCGGCATGGCCATGCCGTCATCTCATTGTTTTAGAAATTAGCCATCGTCATTACAGAGATTGTCAATAACTTGGTTACATCTTGAAAGATTACGACCTTCATAGATTGTCGGACAAAACCGACACCACTCAGACAAAGCGATTCTTAACATGCTGCCAGCCACACGACAACCGATGTGGCAAGAAAAAATCGCTAAGGAGACGCAATGCAAGTAATAACAGATTGGTTCAATCTAATCAGCGGCTGGGTATGGGGTCCTGTGATGCTCGTCCTTTTGGTCGGGACAGGTGTTTTCTACACCATTCGCTTGGGCGGTCTGCAATTTCGATTGTTACCGCGCGCCCTAAAACTGGCATTTACACGCCAAAAAGCCAGTGACGCCCCAGGCGATATTTCACAATTCCAAGCGCTCATGACTGCCTTAGCGGGCACCATCGGTACCGGTAACATCGCCGGGGTTGCCACAGCCGTTGTGCTTGGCGGGCCAGGTGCGGTGTTTTGGATGTGGCTATCCGCTTTAGTGGGAATGGCCACAAAATACGCTGAGGCCTATCTGGCCGTTTATTTCCGAGTGCGTGACAGTCGCGGCAATATGTCGGGTGGGCCGATGTATTACATCGAGCACGGTTTGGGCTTAAAGAGCTTAGCCATTATGTTTGCCGTTTGCGGCGCCTTAGCGGCACTGGGCACGGGCAGCTCGGTGCAATCAAACTCGGTGGCACAAGCACTTCAAAACACCATCGGCCTGCCAGGTTGGGTCACTGGTATTGTCTTAACTGTGGTGACTGGACTCGTGCTGCTCGGTGGTATTCGCAGCATTGCGCGGGTTGCCTCTGTCATCGTGCCCGTCATGGCGGTCATTTACTTGCTGGGTGGTTTGGCGATTATCTTGACGCACTTGGATTTGGTCTGGCCAGCCGTCACGCTCATCGTCAGTGACGCTTTTAGCGGTCAGGCTGTGGCCGGCGGTGCTATCGGTCTGGCGATTCGTTATGGCGTGGCGCGTGGGGTGTTTTCTAATGAAGCGGGTATCGGCACAGCGCCTATTGCCGCGGCAGCTGCCAAAACCAATCGTCCTGAAGAGCAAGCGCTGGTTTCCATGACAGGCACCTTTCTAGACACCATCGTGGTTTGCTCAGTCACAGGCATCGTCTTGGTCATGGGCAATCAGTACACCCAAGGCATTACCGGTGCGGCTCTGACGTCCAACAGCTTTGAAGCCATGCTGCCGGGTGTGGGTTCATGGGTGGTGACGGTCGGGTTGATATTTTTTGCGTACTCGACGATTCTAGGATGGTCGTACTACGGTGAGAAGTGCGCCGCTTACCTTCTCGGCGAAAAAGCGGTCGTGCCCTATCGCGTGATTTACACTGGCTTTGTTATGCTCGGCACGCTCATTTCACTGGATTTGGTTTGGGCAGCCGCTGACGTCTTTAATGGACTCATGGCGTTTCCCAACTTGGTTGGCTTATTGTTGCTTTCCGGTATTGTGGTTCACAAACGCCTGCCCGCCCCTCTTAATGCTCGTGAATAACCAAGTGGGCCATGCCTTGCTCGGTGGCCAAACCCACTTTGGCGCCAATCGGTAAGGTGGCTTTTACAGCAGTATGTCCGTAAGGCAATCCCGGTATCACCGGGATGCCAACGGTTTTTCTGATGTGTGCAATGACATCGGGTATGTCAAAGCCTTGATCATGAGCCGCCAGACGGTAGCCGGTAAAACTCCCCAAGACTAGGGCTTTTTGCCGGCCCAAAACACCAGACTGTGCCAGCTGCAACAACAAGCGCTCAACACGATAAGGGTGTTCGTTAACATCTTCCACAAACAAAATACCACCGCGTATTTTTGGAAAAAATGGCGTACCCAAAAGGCTCACTAGCATCGCCAAGTTGCCACCCCACAAGGCGCCTCGTCCGTCAAAAGCGTCTGCTTTCTCACTCTCAAAACTTAAGATCTCAAGCTCGCCACGCATGGTTTCAGCAAACAAGTCAGCCGTTAAGTCATTGACATTGGGCACACCAAAGTCAGCGGCTGCTACTGGCCCGGTGTAACTCACCGCGCCAGTGATCGCCAATAACGCCAAGTTAAAAGCCGTGAAATCACTGTGGCCAACAAAAACCTTGCCGCTATCAGCCACTGCTCGCCAGTCTATCGAGGGCAGCAAGCGAGTCATGCCATAGCCCCCGCGCGCAGCCATCACAATGTCGGCCGGTTGCTTAAGCGCTCTTGTCAGCGCTTGGAGTCGCTGCAGGTCTGTGCCCGCGAACCGTCCATTAACTGTCTTGGCACCGCGGTCCAAAGTGGTTTTAAAACCCAAGGCTTGAAGATTGACCACTGCGGTGTCGAGCTTCTCAGCAGGCACCACTGGGCCTGAAGGTGAAACCACATAAATTCGTTGGTTGGTCAATGGTGCATGCGACGAGGTATTGGCTGCTTTCATGGTGGTGGTGATCTGCTTTTTGTTTTGATGGGTCAGTCTGGGGTTTGTGCGAGAAAAGCTTACTTCGGAAACCTAGCTCGAGTCGGCGCGTCCACGCCGTGCTTTAAAAAATTGGCTCAATACTTGCCCACATTCTTGCGACAACACCCCGCCTTCAATGTGAGCGTGGTGATTTAAAGTGCCGCGCTCGCTCAAATCGACACGGCCGCCACAAGCACCTGTTTTAAAGTCTGAAGCGCCATACACAATGCGTGCCACTCGTGCATGAAACATCGCGCCCAAACACATGGCACAGGGCTCAAGCGTGACAAAGACCGAGGCGCCCGGTAAGCGGTAGTTACCCAAATATGATGCCGCTTCTCTTAGCGCCAAGACTTCGGCATGGGCGCTGGGGTCAGACAAGCCGATGACAGCATTAGCGCCTTGACCGATGAGCTCACCCTCGGCACTCACCACCACGGCACCGACTGGCACTTCGTCTTGAGCCTGAGCGTGAGCAGCTTGCGCCAACGCTAAGCGCATGTAAAAAGCATCATCCACGATACATACGGGACTTAACCGAGATACGGCGCACCAAACTGATCACCGCCTCTTCAAGCCACTGGTATAACTCAGCGTCTTCGTCGTAACGTGCCTGATTCAAGTTGTTGACGCGGCCGTCTTCGATAAATCCCCAGGCACGACTGCGCTTGTCGCGGTGCTTAGGGTCCCAGACGCCAAAAGCAATACCACCGGATTGGCGCACCAAAGAAAAGCAAGGGATGTCGGTGTAACCATCACCGACAAAAACCATTTGATCAAAAGGCACACGCAACCGATCCTCAGGGATCTTGCGGTTGACCTCAAAGGGCTTGCCCTCATAAGACGGGCCAATAATACCTTTCTGAATGTGAAACAAATACCGTGTCTTATCGGTAAAGCTCACAATCCGACGCGGAAACGCAATGCCACCATCGTCGCCATACACAAACTCAGACGCCCAGATTTGTGAAAATTCGTGCGCGATTGGGGTGTGTCGAACCACATCACCGATGCCACTCGATATGAGATAAAACTCCAACTGCGTCTGTGGGTGCACGTCACGAACCACCGCACGAAGCCGCTCAAACAGCGTTGGCACGCCCGAATGCAACGGCAACTGCTTGCCCCATTCGTTCAAAACAGATTTTGTGATTAAGCCGTTTTGCTGTGACTTAGATAACTCAATCATGGCATGCAAGTACGCCGGCACCGGATCCCAATTCGTCGAGAGCAAGGGGTCAACCCGATTGGCCCAAAATGCAGAGGTATCAACGCCGAGATGCGCCAAAAGCCCGGAGGTGCTATCTGGTGCCAACGTGTCATCGAAATCAAAGACCAAGGCGATAACATCAGACATGCGAGACTCGCTTTAAGATGGTTATAGGGTTGTTTGTGAACTCAATGGGCGATGTCAGATCAAACCCAAACTCAGAACTGACCTTAGTGTACCGTTTGCCTAGGGAGGCCGTCACGCCATCTGATTGCGAACAAAACGTGAACCTAACCAATCACCAAACCGGAGGATGCGACCCATGACTTCAACCAACCCGATATTGACTCAGCCGCTCAACATCCAACGTTGGGCCCTTTTAGTCGTTTTCGCACTTGTAGCCATCGTACTGGCTTTGGCTTGGCCAAATTCAAGTGCAGCCCAAACCCAAGACAAAGCCTCGCTCATGCTGCATCTCAGACATGCCATTGCGCCCGGAGGCGGTGACCCAGCCCATTTCAATGTCAACGATTGCCGCACACAACGCAACCTCAGTGCCGAGGGCCGCAAGCAATCGCGCCAGATTGGCGCCCAATTAAAAGCGCTTGGTATTGCGCCCACCCAAGTCTGGTCAAGCCAATGGTGCCGCTCAGCTGAGACAGCCAAACTATTGGATTTGGGCCAAGTCAAGCCCTTGCCAGCCTTAAACTCTTTTTTTCAAAACCCAAGCGCGGGGCCAGCCCAAATCGCCGAACTCCGAGCATTCGTCAGTGAGCTTGATCCCAAGGGTGGACCATATGTCATGGTGAGCCACCAAGTCGTGGTGAGTGGTTTGAATAACACCTTCGTTGGCAGTGGCGATGGGGTCTGGATGGTGCTCACTGGAAACCTCAATGAACCTTGGCGGACATACCCCGCCAACACACAAACGCTTGCGCTGCCCCCTGGCTTTTAGTTGAACCGGTCGTTGACCGTTAAAATGATGGCATGCAAACACCAGACACGACAGCAACCCTTCTGCCCGGCCAATCGGTTGATCTGCTAAAAGCACTTCATATCCTGACCCGCGAGGGCCAGATGAACCAAGACAGCCGGCGCAAGCTTAAACAGGTCTACCACCTGTTTCGCTTGATTGAACCCGCACTTGAAACGCTAAGCCAAACGAACCCAGCATTCACCTTAGTGGATCACGGCGCAGGGAAGTCATATCTGGGTTTCATCTTGATGGACTTGTTCATCAAAGACAAAGCCCCCAACGCCCAAGTGATCGGTATCGAACGACGAGTTGAATTGGTCGATCGAGCGCAACAATTGGCCGAACTTGCCGGGTTTTCGCAGATGCGTTTCTTGGCCATGGATGCTGAAGCGGCGATCACAAGCCCAGAACTTCCAACGGTTGTAGACATGGTGACTGCTCTTCATGCTTGCGACACAGCGACCGATGACGCTATTCGGTTTGCGCTAAAACGCCAAGCCCAGCACGTGGTTCTTGTGCCCTGCTGCCAAGCCGAAGTGGCGGCGAGTTTGCGCCAACAGAAAAAACCTTACGATCCTGATCCGATGAGCGAGCTCTGGCGCAGGCCCCTTCACACGCGCGAATTTGGCAGCCACTTGACCAATACCTTGCGCTGCCTGCAGCTTGAGGCGCATGGCTATCAAGTGACAGTGACCGAGTTGGTGGGCTGGGAGCATTCCCTTAAAAACGAACTGATCATCGCCAAGCGCAAAGGCAAGCCGCAGGCCGTGGCCGCCCAAAAGCTTCAAGCCATCTTAGCGCGCGTTGGACTGCCCACCCTGAGTACGAGATTCTTTCTGCCTGAGGGACTCTGAACATGACTTGGTTGATTGCGGGCTTTGGTGATCTGGGACGTGAAATGGCTGACAACATGCAAGCTGACCCTGATCTGGCTGGCGAGACGGTCCTAGCCCTCAGACGCCATATCCCCAAACCAGAACTCACCGCTGCAAATACGAATTTATCCAATGTGCGTTGGTTACAAGCTGACTTACTAGACCTCAACTCCCTGCACAAATTACCAACAGGTATTACCCATGTGGTGTTTTGTGCCACACCAGACCAACGCGACGAAGCCAGCTATCAAGCAACGTATTTTCAAGGCTTAAAAAACTTACTACAAGCCCTCAAAGACACGGGCAACACTCAGGCTCGCGTGTTATTCGTATCTTCGACGGCGGTCTACGGCGCTGAGCAAGCGGGATGGCTTGACGAGACTAGCGCCCCTGAGCCCAGCGGTTTTAACGGTCGGGTGCTGCTTCAGGCCGAGCGTGAACTCATCAAGCGATGGCCAGACCCCTTGATTTTGCGGTTGTCTGGCATCTATGGGCCAAATCGCGTGTTTTTACTCAAACAATTGCTCGCAGGTGCGGCCTCAGTGCCCGCTTCTGAGGCGTACTGGGCCAACCGCATTCATGTCAGTGATGCCGCCTTGGCGGTCATTCACCTGCTTAAGCGTAAACACTTAACGGGCACTTACATCGGCACTGACAGCACGCCCGTGCCACTTAAGACGCTTTACGGTGATTTGGCTGCTGCCATTGGGGCACCTTCACCTAGAGAAGGACTTCCCTCACCCATGATGGGCAAAAAGCGTCTTTCGAATCAAAAGCTATGCGAGAGCGGTTTCACGTTTCAATGGCCTGATTGTCGCCAAGGGTATGCCGCAATCTTGGCTAACGAAAACTGGCGCGATTGATTGGTTTTGCACTAAATCAACTCACTATCGACGTAAATGACTTCAATGATGTCTAGCGTCTGCAGTCCAGTGGGACTTTCTAAGGTTACGGTATCGCCTTCGCGAGACTTTAAAAGAGCACGCGCGACAGGTGAAACCCAACTGATGTGGCCATTAAGGGGATCGACTTCGTCAACACCAACGATCTTGATGCGCACGGATTGGCCCGTCTGATCGATGTAGTGCACTGTCGCCCCAAAAAACACCTGATCTTGACCCGCTTGATCGGCTGGATCCACCACGTGCGCGACTTCCAACCGTTTGGTTAAGAACCGCATGCGCCGATCGATTTCTCGTAAGCGTTTTTTGCCATAAATGTAGTCACCGTTTTCTGATCGATCACCGTTCGACGCCGCCCAAGAAACAATTTGAACCACCGAAGGTCGCTCAACTTTAATCAACTGCGCGAGCTCCATGCGCATGGCCTCGTAGCCTTGGCGAGTCAGGTAGTTTGTCTCTGAGCTCATGCCAAGCGAGCCTCAATTGCAGGCGCGTGCCAGACGGGCGTCAGGTCTTGATGCAAGAAAGGCACCTCACCAAGGTCACAACGGCTTTCTTTGGGCCCATGAAAATCCGATCCCGTCGAGGCCAGAAAACCGTAGTGTTTGGCCACATCACCGTACGTTTGAAACTGCCCTGGGTTGTGACTACCCGTGTTGACTTCAATGGCCTGGCCACCGAGATCCTTAAAGGCTGTAAAAAGCCCGTCGAACTGCAACTCGGTATAAAGATAACGACCCGGGTGCGCAATCACCGCCACGCCACTGGCGGCATGAATCCAACCGAGCGCTTGTTCCAAGGTTGGCCACACGGTTGGCACAAACGCGGCACCATCGTCTTTTAGATATTGATCAAACACCGCTTGCATGTGACTAAACTGACCGGTCTGAACCAAGTGACGCGCAAAGTGTGTGCGGCTGATTAAGCCCGGATTACCCGCCACACGCAACGCGCCCTCATAGGTGCCCGGATACCCCAAGTCGCTAAAACGTTGGCCCATGCCTTTGGCACGGTCAATTCGCTGCTGCCTGATCGCGGCCAAACCACCGAGAAGCGCAGGGTGCGCATCATCAATGCCAAGCCCAACCACGTGCAATGTGCGCCCAGCCCAAGTCACTGATATTTCAACACCCGCCAGAAATGGCAAGTTAAGCGACTGAGCGACTTGACGGGCCACCGCCACACCGGTAACCTCATCATGGTCGGTCAAGGCCCAAAGCTCAACCCCGTTTGCACTCGCGCGCCGAGCCAAATCCGCGGGTTCAAGCACACCGTCCGATATGTTTGAGTGACAATGCAGGTCAGCGCGCTGCATGGATTGGATTTTTTTTGATTCAGTTGGCATCAATAAACTCAACCACCGTTTGGATTTGATCTTCAACAATTAAGCTGGGGGCATGACCCACGCCAGCAAAATCAACCGCACGCGCCTGCGGGTTGGCCTGGAGCATCGTTTTTACCGTTGCTTCAGAAAGCAGGTCAGATTGCGCCCCGTGCAGAATCAATGTCGGCGAATTCACACACGCGTAAGCACCCCATAGCATTTGCTCTCCTTGCGCCATGAGCTCTTGGCTGACGGTGGCAAAGGCCATCGCAATACCAGGATCGTAATGTTTGACCCATCGCCCATCACGTGGCACAAAATAATGGCGCGTGAGACTTGCCCATTGCTCATCGGTATGCGGCCCAAATGAAGCGGCTGTTTGCTTCATGTACTGGACAGACGACTCAAAGCTATCAAACTGTAAATCTTCAGCCAGATACTGGCCAATACGCGCCAACGACATGGGTTCTATTTTTGGTCCAACATCATTTAGCACCAACCGCGAGATTGGCACCACGGGTTCGGCAATGCTAGCGCTCAGTCGTGCCGGTGGCGTTACCCTAAGTCGTGGATTGGATTGCGCCACCATGGCGGCGTAACTCAAAGCAATCAGGCCACCCATCGATGTGCCCACCCAGTGCAGGGTTTTGGGTTGAAGGCGTGCCAGCAAAGCAACCATATCAGCGGTGTACTGCGGCACGGCGTACCCCAAGGGTTGAGACAACCAATCCGATAACCCGCGGCCCACAACATCAGGGCAAACCACACGGAAGCGCTTGGCCAATCGCAATGCCAAAGCATCGAAGTCACGCCCCGTGCGGGTCAAGCCGTGAACGCATAGCACCACGTCTTGGTTATCTGGGTCACCCCACTCGTAGTAAGCCATGCGGTGCAAACCGCTCGGACTCACACAAGCCAATGAATTCACGCGCACAGCCGTCATGGGAAAGCCCCCTGATCTAAAACATCATTCTAGGGCATCAGCCCTCAAATGGGGGTGCTGACCGTGCCAGTAACGTCGTCTTTGATTGGCCACCGATCGCACCTGCAGCGTCTTGGCGATTGAGTCGAACTGCATGGCGCCGTGATGCGCCGAAACCCAGGTCTGCGTGCCCAAGGCTTGCCAACGTTCAATAACCGATTGGTGGGGATGACCAAATCGGTTGTGGTGCCCGGCTTGCGCGACAGCATGTTTGGCTTGGCTCCACGCTACAAACGACTCACTTGAACCCGTTCGTGAGCCGTGGTGCGGCATGCTGATGACATCAATTGCCATCGGCCCACGACTGGCCTGCGCAGCAATGATTTGGCTCTCAGCAACCGCATCAATGTCTCCCGTCAGAAGGGCTGAATGCCAACGGCCCGTGATCAACAAAACACAACCACAGCGATTTCGTAAAGCCCCTTTCAAAGACTGCTGGGCGCAATTATCCAACGGGTAAAGGAACTCAAACCGAACCCCATCCTCGGTCCAAGCTTGATCGCTACGACAAGGTGTCGCTTGTGCCAAGCCTGAGCCGATCAACGCAGACACCGAGCGCTGCGCTTGCAGCGTTTCTAAGCCACCCACATGGTCACTGTCAGGGTGAGAGATGACGACCCGATCCAAGTCCATAATTCCTCGAGCCTTCAGCTCAGTCAACACCACGCGCTGCACGGCATCAACAGCACCAAACCGCCAACCCGTGTCAAACAACAAGGTCTTGGTATTGGTTTGCAGCAAAGCCGAGCCACCCTGCCCGACATCAAACACGGTCAACTGCCAACCACCCACGGGTGGCGATGACGGTCGATACAGCAAACCCGCAAGCATCACCCCGTAACCAAGCCCGCGCCAACGCGTGGGCGGTAGACAGACCGCTGCCATCACACCGAGCAAACCCAGAACCAACCAAATGAGCGGCATGGCACTGACTTCAACGGCCAACCACTCGAAACCCGCTAGCCAACGCACCGGACGCAACGACCAATAAAGACTTTCGTGGGCCAACCACGCCAAGGGCGATAGCCAAACATCGGGCAACGGTAATAGGCATGACGCTGACAGCATCAGCGCCAAGGGCGTAGCCACAAACGTAATCCAAGGAATAGCCCATGCGTTAGCGGGCATGGATGCAAATGACACTTGATGAAACAAGTAAGCCAATATCGGTGTTGTGCCAATGGTCATGACCCATTGCAAATGAGCGGCTGTCATCATTACCCGACCAAACCGTTGCCAACGCGTCTGTGCGACTGAGCGCCATTGCGGGGCTTGTTCGGCAATCACAATCAACGTGGTCACGGCTGCAAAGGACAACCAGAACCCCGTGGACAACACTGACCAAGGATCAAGCACTGTCATGATTGCCGCTGCCCAAGCAACCGCCTGATAGCCACTGAGCGGCAACCGGCCACTGAGGCCAATCGCTGCACAGACCAACATAAAAAATGTTCGCTGTGCCGGCACGCCCCAACCCGCCAAAAGACAATAAAAGAAAGCCACCACGACGGCTGACCAAACAAACACCAACCGCGTTGGCCACGACTCACTTAATGGCCGCGATCGCCAACTCAAACGCCGATACAAACCCACCACCAGACCGGCACCGAGCGCAGCGATCAGCGTCACATGTGATCCACTGATCGAGACCAAATGGGTGATGCCCGTGGTATTGAAAACTTTCCAATCGTCAGCTGACACCCCTTGTTGATCACCGATGGCTAGGGCAATCATGACCGGGGCCTCTGGCTGGTCTTTAAGTAGGCGTAACATGCGCGCACGAATGTGACTGCGAACACGCACCACCCACAACCGGGGGTCCCAAGCGCTCGCATCGGCTAGACGCTCAGGCTGACCACGAACAGTGGCTGTGGCAAGCACCCCTTTTTCAAATAACCAACCGGCTGTATCGAATCCGTGGGCATTCATCCGCCCGCGTGGTGACCTAAAACGCAAGGCCATGCGCCAACGCTGTCCTGGCTCTAGTGCATTGGCGCACGCACCGGTACATGCCCCTGGCCAGTCCACCAAAACCCGTTCGGGCCAGCGTGCTGGGTTGGCGTCAATCTGCCCGATAAAACGCACACCGCCATCGACTTGTTCGGGCAATGCCGTCAATATCACGGTCACTCTCGTTACTTTATTTTCCTCAGCGGGGTGCAAGGCTTGCGCGAGCCTCACGTCAGCACGCCAACTCGCCCAAAGAATAGCCATCAAAAGCAATGCCAAGGCAAGCAGCATGGGTCTTAAAGCTGATAAGCCTCGCGCCAAAGCCAAAGCCATTAGGCAAAGGATTAGGATCAAGCCAACGATGGCCAAACGCCATGCAGCAGTGGGTAACTCAGGCAAGCGTTGGACGACAATCACGCCACCCACCCAAACCAAGGGGTACAAGGTATTTCGCATGGCGACTCAATATCAAAACAGATCCGTGAAAGGGTCTGCTAGACTGCCCGCGAATGGCTAGCGATTCAATACGTGTGTTCCGCATGAAACAAAAGGTGGTTAATGCTCAGGACAGCGCGAGACTAAATGACAACTGAGGGGCGGGGCCAAATCTTGGCCAATTTGGATAGCCGGTTGAACGTGGCTTGCGCGGTTTGATTGATCACGACGTCGACCGACACCCCGCGTAATTGCGCGAGACAGGCGGCGATCTGAGCGACTTCAGCGGGTTCGTTGCGCTGCCCTTTGGTGAGCCATGACGGCCCAATATCGGGCGCATCGGTTTCAAGAACCAAGTCACTGAGTGACAGTTCTGTGGCCAGGCGTCTGATTTGAAGCGCACGGGTAAATGTCAAGGCACCCCCCATGCCAAGGGCGAAACCCAAGTCGATAAATTGCTCGGCTTGCTGAAAACTGCCATTAAAAGCGTGCGCCAGACCACCAATGGGTGGCATGCGGCGCAACCATTTAAGCAACTCATCTTGCGAGCGACGCACGTGCAACAAAACCGGCAAATCAAATGACTGTGCCAATGCCAACTGCTCGCGATAGAAGTGGATCTGTTCTTCGCGTGCGACACCCTCACGAATGGATTCCACAAAAAAATCCAAACCAATTTCACCCACCGCAACCAACCGTGGATCGTCTCGGTGTTGCTCTAAAAATTCAGCCAAGACTTTCAAATCTGCGCGTTCAGACCGCGCCACAAAAAGCGGATGAATACCAACCGCATAAGCCCCAATTGGCATGGTATGGGCCATGTCGCGCACCACAGAAAAATTAGACCGATGAACAGCTGGAATTAGCAAACCACCAAGCCCCACGGCCTGTGCACGCGCGATAACCGCCTCACGGTCTGAATCAAACTCACCCGCATCCAAATGACAGTGGGTGTCAAATAACGGCGAGATGACGCCATTAAAGCCCTGCATTGATTTGTCGGGTGGTGTCATTAGGAGGGTTGCTGGTTCCAAGCGGCGCCAAGTGGCCATCGACCATGGTGAGCTGTCGGTCGGCTTTGCTCGCGAGTGTTAAGTCATGGGTCACCAAAACCAAAGCCGTACCAAATTGATCACGAACATTGGCAATCAGCTCAAATACCTGTTGAGCGGTTTCGCGATCAAGATTACCCGTTGGCTCATCGGCCAATACACAGATTGGCTTGGTCACTAAGGCGCGAGCCAAGGCCACCCGTTGGCGTTCGCCGCCCGATAGCTGCCCCGGAAAATGTGAGGCTCGAGCAGCCAAACCCATGGCGTGCAACAGGGGTTCGGCTTGCGCGCGCGCGGTGGCCAACGATTGGCCACGCACAATCAAAGGCATGGCCACATTATCGAGCGCGTCAAACTCACCCAACAAGTGGTGAAACTGATACACAAACCCCAAGTGTTTGTTGCGCAATGCACTGCGGGCCGTTTCGCCTAATGAAGAAACCGCCACATCTTGGATAAAAATCTCACCGGCGTCAGGCCGATCAAGCAACCCCAAGCAATGCAATAAAGTACTTTTACCCGAGCCAGACGAACCAATGATGGCCACCGTTTCGGCGCGCGCGACGTGCAAGTCGACTTGCTTTAAAACGTCCACTCGGCGATCACCATCATTGAAGTGGCGACAAAGGCCTTGAACTTTCAGTACGCTATCAGTCATGTCGTAACACCTGTGCAGGCTCAAGCCTTGACGCACGCCAACTTGGATAAAGCGTGGCAAGCAGTGACATCACCAAGGACGTTACGGCAATTAACACCATGTCAGCAATTTGAGGGTCCGTTGGCAAACTCGAAATAAAGTAAATCTCTTGAGCCAAAAACTGCAGCCCGAGCATTCTTTCAATAGCCGGCACCAGCACATCAACGTTGTACGCCACTAAAGCGCCAAAAATGACACCTAAGGCGGTGCCGATGATGCCAATCAATGCGCCTTGAATCAGAAAAATCCGTGCAATTTTTCCTGGCGTGGCGCCCAAGCTACGCAAGATGGCAATGTCTGACTGTTTGTCTTTGACGGCCATGACTTGAGAGGACAGCAGGTTAAAAGCCGCCACAGCCACAATCAACGCCAAAATCAGAAACATCATGCGTTTTTCAGTTTGAACCGCAGCAAACCAAGTTCGGTTATTGCGCGACCAGTCCGCTGACAGCACCCCGCGCGGCAAGATGGCCCCAAGCTCATTGGACACGCGCGGTGCGACATGCATATCGGCGATACGCAATCGCACGCCAGCCGTACCCGTGTCACGAAACAATCGGGCGGCGTCTTGGGCTTGCGCAAAAACCAAGGAACTGTCGTATTCATAATGGCCGGAGCGATAAATGCCGACCACCGTGAACTGACGCATGCGCGGCGTAAAGCCGGCAGGACTCACACTGCCTTGTGGGGCGAGCACCATCACGGTCTGCCCTACGGTGGTGTTGAGTAAATTGGCCAAGGTGTCACCAATCACCAACCCAAAGCCACCGGGCACAAGCGCAGTGAGATTGCCTTGCACCATTTGGCCACTCAAACTTGATACACCGTCCTCAAGTGTGGGATCAATGCCTCGCAACTGAACCCCACGCAAGTTTTGTCCACGCATCACGATGGCAGGAGCTGCCACAAAGGGCGCTGACCCAATCACATTGGCATTGGTCTTGGCCACAGCTGAGAGCTCATCAAAGCGTTCGAGCACCCGCTCTGGGGTTTCGCTGGGCACAAATAATTCGATGTGCGGCAAAACTGACAACATCCTGTCCCTAACATCACGCTGAAAACCGTTCATGACTGACAGCACCACAATCAGTGCTGCCACGCCCAAAGCAATGCCCACCATCGACATGGCCGCGACAAACGAGACGAACTTGTCGCGTCCCGAACCAGCCGCGCCGCGCCGAGTCAAACCAGCGTAGCGGGCGCCAACCCACCACTCAAAAAAATATTTCATCAAGTCTCTTATCCGTGCCTTTTAAATGAACCCAAGTCGACACCCGCAAAGGGGCAGCCATTGGACTCGAGCTCATTATGGCATTGCCAAGCCAATGTTTGTGGCAAAAGCTCGTCACACGCCACCTGACCGCTACAATTGGGGCATGATAATTGCCATCCATAATGCGCTGCCACCTGAGGGTTATGCGCCCTCTTTGGCCACAGCGTTAGAACGCCGCCACCCCTGGCTCGCGCAATGGTTTGCGACGCGCAACGCGACCGTGTCCGACTGGCCTTGGCGCGTTCACGGTTGCACCCCAAGCGAAGGTCTCGAACTGAGACTGGCGAAATACCCTTCCAATCCTGACTTAACGACCGGTGCAGCACTCGGCCCTTACTTGGCGGGCGTTACCGAATCCAGTCAACGCGTTTGGCTGATCGACATGTGTAGCACCGTAATCGGTCAAGATCGTGCCGCACTGATTGCGCTGCCTGATTTGAATATCAGCGCCGAAGAGTCAAAGGCCCTTTGGCAGGCGACCCTACCCCTATTTGATGACGCAGCAGCGGGTTTTAAGCTTGAGCCCTTAAGCACCGGTCGGGCTCGCCTTCATGGGCCACTGCCAAACCCTGAAAAAAGCATCAGCCCAACGGCCTTGATTGGCCAAGATATTGGCGATTGGTGGCCCACCGGCACCTCATGGCAGCCTTGGCGGCGTTTACTCAATGAGCTGCAAATGACTTGGCATGAACACCCCGTGAACGAAGCCCGCTCAGCACGCGGCCAAGCCCCCATCAATGGCGTTTGGCTCTATGGTGGTGGTTTGGGTTGGCAACCCGACGTACATCCCAAAATTACATGGTGTCACGAACTCACCGAAGCGGCACGTGATGGGGACTGGCACCAGTGGATTGAATCTTGGCAGGCGCTTCAGACGCCTTTACTGTCCCCAGATCCAAACACCGAGGTGGTGCTGCTCGGCACGAATCGCTCGGTGACCTTGGCGGTGCTACCCAAAAAATGGTGGCAGGCAACGCTTGGCATCGGCAAATCCAAAGCCTGGACCACCTGGTGGAACCAATCATGACACAAGCCCCTCTCTTATCCGTTCGCCCTGTGCCGATGACTGAAACCAATGGCTTAGTGGCCGAAGGCGTACATCCGCTGTTGGCTAGGATTTTGTCGGCTCGAGGCGTGAAATCCAATCAAGAACTGTCGACCGATTGGAATGGTCTGTTGGCGCCTAAGTTGTTAAGCCACATTGATGAAGCAGCCGCCGTTTTGGCTGATGCCATTGAGCAGCGCAAAAGGCTGTTGATTGTGGCCGATTACGACTGCGACGGTGCGACCGCCTGCGCGGTTGGTATCCGTGGCCTGCGTGCCATGGGTGCTATCGTCGATTTTTTGGTGCCAAACCGGTTCGAAACAGGCTACGGTTTGTCACCTGAGGTGGTCACACTCGCCGCCAATCACGCTACCGGCAAACCGGACTTATTGATTACTGTGGACAATGGCATTGCCAGTGTCGACGGTGTTGAGGCTGCCAAAGCTTTGGGTATTGACGTGGTGGTGACCGATCACCACCTGCCGGGTGACCAGCTCCCTGATGCGCTTGCCATCGTCAACCCCAACCAAGACGGTTGCGGTTTTCCGTCAAAAAACTTGGCCGGTGTGGGTGTGATCTTTTACGTCTTGCTGGCCGTGCGCGCTGAGTTGCGAAGCCGTGGTCACTTTAAAGACGGTCAACAACCGCGCCTAGATGGCTTGGTCGATTTGGTGGCTCTGGGTACGGTCGCTGACGTGGTGAAACTGGATCACAACAACCGCTTGTTGGTTACCCGGGGCTTGCAGCGGATACAACAGGGCCAAGCCCAAGCCGGCCTGAGGGCTTTGTTCGCCGTCAGCGGTCGCGATACCCACCAGGCCAGTGCCTTTGACTTGGGTTTTACTTTAGGACCCCGAATCAATGCGGCGGGTCGACTAACGGACATGCGTTTGGGCATTGAGTGCTTGATCACCGATGACGATCAACACGCACTGGGCTTGGCGCGTGAGCTTGATCGCATCAATCAGGAAAGGCGTCACATCGAAACCACCATGCGCGAACAGGCGCTAGCCGTGGTTCAGGACATCGAAGACATGGCCACTGATGCCCAGTCTGCTGCCATTTGCGTGCACCACCCTGACTGGCATCAAGGGGTGGTTGGCTTGGTGGCCTCGCGCTTGAAAGAGAAGTATTACCGACCGGTGATTGCCTTTGCACCGGGTGGTGACGGCCATTGGCGAGGCTCAGGGCGATCCATTCCCGATGTCCATTTGAGAGATGTCTTAGACTTGGTCTCTAAGCGACATCCTGGCTTGATTTTGAAGTTTGGTGGGCACGCCATGGCTGCTGGTCTGACTCTTAATGGTGACGGCATGTCAGACTTTGCCAGCGCGCTCAGTCGGGCTGTGATTGAGCTGACTGGGCGCCAGCACTTTGACCCTTTGATTGAGACCGACGGCTCACTGGAATCTGGCTATGCCAATGTCCAAGTGGCAAACCTGTTGCAACAACAAGTCTGGGGCGCAGGCTTTCCCGCGCCACTCTTTCTGGATGAGTTTGACGTCCAAGACCAACGGTTGGTTGCTGAAAAACACCTCAAAATGTCCCTCACCCGCGATCGGCAGCGGTTTGAGGCCATCTGGTTTAACCACGTCACGCTCATGCCAGCACGAATTCGGGCGGTCTACCGCCCCACTTCAAACACTTGGCGCTCGGTGGTGACCCTGCAACTTGTCATCGAAACGGCCCTACCTGCCTAACCCTATCGTGCACTGGGCTAAACTAGGGACTTCGAGACTCAAGCAAGTGAACAAAGCATCATGGAAGCAGAACTGTTAAATGCCCTTTCAGCCCGTTTGGCTGACTACAAGGCCCGTGAACTCGCCGCTCGGGGGTATCTTTGACTACGACGTCAAAGCCGCTCGCCTAGAAGTTGTTAACGCTGAGTTAGAAGACCCCAAGATTTGGAACGACCAGGCCAATGCCCAAGCGCTTGGCCGCGAAAAAAAGAGCCTAGAAAACGTGGTTCAGACGCTTGAACAGTTGGCGCAATCCATTGGTGATTCACTCGAATTGTTTGAGCTAGCCAGCGCAGACGGTGACGATGAAACCCTAGAGGCTATTGCACAAGATGCCGATGGCTATCAGCAGACCATCGAAGGGCTCGAGTTCCGTCGAATGTTCTCAAATCCGGCTGATCCCCTAAATTGTTTTATTGATATTCAAGCGGGTGCTGGCGGTACAGAAGCCCAAGACTGGGCTTCGATGCTGCTTCGCCAATACTTGCGGTATTGCGAACGCAAAGATTTCAAAGTCGAAGTGCTTGAGGAATCTGAGGGTGATGTCGCTGGCATCAAATCGGCCACTATCAAAGTTGAGGGTGAATACGCCTTTGGGCACCTTCGCACCGAAACCGGTGTGCACCGACTGGTCAGAAAAAGCCCATTCGATTCGGCCGGTGGTCGTCATACCTCGTTTGCCAGCGTCTTTGTTTACCCGCAAGTCGATGAGTCGATCGAAATTGAAGTCAACCCCGCTGACTTGCGCGTTGACACGTACCGCGCCAGCGGCGCGGGCGGTCAGCACATCAACAAAACCGATTCAGCGGTGCGTTTAACCCACTTGCCCTCGGGCATTGTGGTTCAGTGTCAAAACGATCGCTCTCAGCACCGAAACCGGGCCGAAGCCATGGATATGCTGCGCTCCAAGCTCTATGAACTTGAGATGCGACAGCGCATGGCCGAGCAACAAAAGATGGAAGACGCCAAAACCGATGTCGGCTGGGGCCATCAGATTCGCTCATACGTGCTCGATCAAAGTCGAATCAAAGACTTGCGCACGTCGGTTGAAATATCCAACACGCAAAAAGTTCTTGATGGCGATCTTGACCCGTTTATCCAGGCCAGCCTCAAACACGGGCTATAAAAAACAAGATTGGAGATTCGAATGAGCACTCAAGCGAACACTGTCACGGTATTGACCGGTTGCACCAAAGGCTTGGGGCTGGCCATGGCGACACAATTAACGGCACAACCTGGCAGCCTCATCACGCTGAGCCGATCGGTTGTGCCAGCGCTATCTGCAGCAGCCTCAAAGGGGCAAACCCATCTAACTCAAATCCCCGTTGACCTTGGCAACGGTCAGGCGCTTAAAACCGCAGCCCAGCAAATGCGCGAAGCCATTGGCCAAGCACTCACTCAAAAGCCCACGTCCGTTCGGATTATTCACAACGCTGGCTTAGTGCACCCTGTGGCGCCAGCGGATCAACAAACCGATTGGGATGGCATTAATATGGCGTTTAATGTCAACATCACAGCGCCCATTTATTTGAATGCGCACTTCTTGCAAGCCACCGAGGGTGCGCCAGACCGACGCATCATGCTGATTTCTTCAGGCGCCGGTCGTAATGGCACTCACGGTTGGGATGTGTATTGCGCCACCAAAGCAGCCATGGATCGCTATGCTCAAGTCATCGATGTTGAAAAACACGCCAATACCCGAGTCAGCTCAATGGCTCCCGGCGTCATTGACACACCCATGCAAGAAACGATTCGGGCCACACCTCTTGATAAATTTCCCAACCGACAACGGTTTGAGGACATGCACGCTCAAGGTGTTTTGGCGCAAGCGCCAGAAACAGCCCGACGCTTGTTGACCATTTTGCAGCGCGATGACTACGGACAGACGGTCATCGATGACGTGCGTAACCACACTTTCTAATCATGACTGATACAGACAACCAAACCCCTGCGCACGACGAAAACCACCTGATTGCCGAGCGTCGGCAGAAGCTTGCGCATCTGCGCGAACACGGTGTGGCCTATCCCAATGACTTCAAGCCAACGCATCGCGCAGCCGTGCTGCACTTTCTGCACGATGACAGCACCAAAGAAAAGCTTGAACAAGAAAACCACACCGCAGTCGTCGCCGGCCGAATGATGCTCAAGCGGGTGATGGGCAAGGCGAGTTTTGCGACCCTGCAAGACGCCACCGGTCGGATTCAAATCTACCTCGACAAAGGCGTGCTCGGTGAAGCGCTCTACGAGGCCTTCAAGCACTGGGATTTGGGTGACATCATTGGCGTCCATGGTACGGTTTTTAAAACCAATAAGGGCGAACTATCGATTCACGCCAACCAAGTGCGGGTTCTGGCCAAATCTTTGCGACCGATGCCAGACAAGTTTCACGGCATGGCAGACCAAGAGTTGCGTTACCGCCAACGCTATGTCGATTTGATAGTGACTGAACACACCCGACAAACCTTCGAGCGGCGCAGCAAAGCGATTTCAACCATGCGCGACATCATGGTTGAACACGAATTTCTCGAAGTTGAAACCCCGATGCTGCAAGCGATACCGGGTGGTGCTACTGCCAAACCGTTTGCCACGCACCACAATGCTTTAGACATGCCGATGTTTTTACGTATCGCGCCCGAGCTCTACCTCAAACGCTTGATCGTTGGCGGCTTTGAACGCGTCTTTGAAATCAATCGCAACTTCCGCAATGAAGGCGTGAGCCCGCGCCACAATCCTGAATTCACCATGATGGAGTTCTACGCCGCTTACACTGATTATCAGTGGCTGATGGACTTTACCGAGACAGTCATTCGTCGAGTGGCTGAAGCCACCACTGGCAGCGCCCAACTCACCTATCAAGAGCGCTCGCTTGATTTGAGTCGACCCTTCGCCCGCTTGACCATTTGCGAGGCAATTCTGGCCCATGCCCCGCACTATCAAGCCGAGCAGTTGAACGACTACGGGTTTCTGAAAGAAGCCTTGACCAAGCTGGGTGTGAATTTGAATGCACCTAATTTTGTGCATGCAAAATTGGGTGGCTTACAACTGGCGTTGTTTGAAGAAGTCGCTGAGCACAAGCTCTGGGAACCAACTTACATCATTGACTATCCCGTTGAAACCTCACCACTGGCGCGCGAATCCGATACCCGACCTGGGGTCACCGAGCGTTTTGAGTTGTTCATCGCAGGCCGCGAACTGGCCAACGGCTTCTCAGAGTTAAACGACCCTGAAGATCAAGCCGCCCGATTCCACGCCCAAGTGGCCGCCAAAGACGCCGGCGATGAGGAAGCCATGTTCTTTGATGATGACTATATTCGCGCCTTGGAATACGGCATGCCGCCCGCTGGTGGTTGCGGCATAGGCATTGACAGGCTCATCATGCTGTTAACAGACAGGGCCAGTATTCGTGATGTGATTCTCTTTCCTCACCTCAGACGCGAAGACTGATCAGCCACACTCAAAGAAAAAACCAGATGCTTTAACTCGGCATCTGGTTTTTTTCTTTGACCGAGTAAGCCTCATTAAATCAAAGTGTCAAACCCATTGATGACAACCATTGCAAACCCTTGGTGGCATCGCCCCGTGGCTTGTACTCGCAGCCGATCCAACCACTGTAGCCAAGTGCCTCGAGCCGCTTAAAAACCGCCTCATAGCGCACCTCGCCTTCGTCTGGCTCGGCGCGCAACGGCACTGAAGCAATCTGAATATGACCAATGTGAGGAAGGTATTGCTCAAGCTTCATCAAAATATCGCCCTCAGTCACCCCAACGTGATAGACATCAAACATCAGCTTGATATTGTCACGCCCGAGCGCTTGACGGATCTCGTTGGATTGCGCTTGATAATGATAAAAGTAACCCGGCTTGTCACGTGGATTCAAAGCTTCAAGCAAGATGGTGATGCCGTGGGGTTGGGCTTGATCGCTGGCCCATTCGAGGTTCTTTAGGAAAACATCACGCGCTTGGTTTTCGTTTGCGGTGTCAGCGGGCAGCATGCCCGGCAACACGTGAATCATGCCCGCCTGACTTTCGATTGCCCATTGCAGACTTTCTGTAAAAGCAGCACGAAACGCCGGTTCCCTACCCGGTTGAGCGGCCAATCCACTGTCACCGCGGCTCGCATCCCCAACGGGGGTATTCACCGAAAGCAATCGCATGTGATGCTGCTCACAGGCCGTCTTAACCGCTGAGGCTGGCGTCTCAAAGGGCCAATGCAACTCAATGGCTTTGAAGCCAGCAGCGCCAGCCGCTGATATTCGATCAAGCAGGGGTAATGGCGCCCACATCATGCCCAAGTTGGCCGAAAATCGCAGCGTCATTGATCAGTACCCCGATGCGCCAGAGGGCTTGATGCCCGCCTGACCGCCCTTAATGGTCTCAAGCGCGGTCTTGCATGCTTGGTTCAGTAAGCCCGCCTCATTACCCGGTGTCACCATCCTAAAACCCTGCGATAGTCGCATTGAAGCTGCTGCCCCTGATGAACAAAAAATACCCGGTATTTTTTTATGCGCGAGGACTCGCTCACAAATATAGGCGATCGCATCGACCACCACTTGAGCTGTCGGCTCAGAACTTGGTGCCTGTCCAAGTGCCAAACTCAAGTCGTTGGGGCCGATATAGACACCATCCAAACCCTCAACTGACAAAATCGCATCCAAATTATCCAAACCTGCTTGTGTCTCAATCATACCGATGGTCAAGATTTCATCGTTGGCGTGCGCGAAATAATCGGGACCACCATACAGCAACCCACGTGCGGGACCAAATGAACGCTCGCCACTCGGTGGGTAACGGCATGCGCTGACAAAGCGGCGGGCATCATCTGGCGTTGAAATCATGGGGCAAATAATGCCGTAGGCACCGGCATCGAGCAGACGCATGATCTGTGGCCCGTCATTGCCCGGCACGCGAGCGATCGGAATGGCTGGCGTGGCTGAAAGCGCCTGCAACATGGGCAAAGCCGCATCAAAACCGACCATGCCATGCTGCAGATCCACGGTGACGCTATCAAACCCGGCCATGCCGACGACTTCGGCAGAAAACGATGAGGGTATGGCCAACCAACCATTGACGATTGACTCGCCCGCTGCCAAACGCGCTTTAACGGTGTTTTTTCTCATAAGACGCCCCTTTTGTGTTTGATCTGTGTTTCTAGCGCCTATTTTTGAAGAGACACCAGTATTGACAGTAAAAAAAGCAGTTTATAGGGTAATCGGGGCTGATGGTGGACAACCAACGGGCTCAGTGGTGTTCGCGGGCGTGATTGATGGTGTAGCGTGGAATCTCAATCGTGAGGTCAGCGTCAGCGACTTTTGCTTGGCAAGACAGGCGCGAAGTGGGTGCTAGGCCCCAAGCACGGTCTAACAAATCTTCTTCATCGTCAGTTGCCTGCGCTAGCGTCTCAAAACCATCGCGCATGATCACGTGGCAAGTGGTGCAAGCACACGACAACTCACAGGCGTGTTCGATTTCTATGTCGTGGTCAAGCAAAATGCGACATATGGACTCGCCAGTGGGAACGTTCTCGATGACTTTACCCTCAGGACAAAGGTCGGGGTGCGGTAGTACGGTTAATTTAGGCATGGTTAATTGGTGTCAACATTCAAAAATAGCGTTAGATTTCGTTAAGGCTGCGGCCAGTCAGTGCTTGACGGATGCTGCGGTCCATTCGTCGCGCGGCAAAGTCATCCGTGCACGCGGACAGGGATTTGACAGCAGCGCGTAGCGCATCCACCGATTCGGTCTCCAGCTGCACCCGCATATTCGCCATCTGAGCCTCAATCTGTGATAACTCATCAGCATTCAAGAGGTTGGAATCCTGAGCCAATGCGGCTGTGATCGACTCCATCAATTGCGTGGCTTGCACTTGCTCTTCTCGCAACATTCTGAGCTTAGCGTCTTCATCGGCCCCAGCCACGCTGTCTTGCAACATTTGGGTGATCTGCTCGTCGGTTAAACCATGAGACGGTTTAACCGTCACCTCAGCCTGTGTCCCGCTGGCTTGTTCTTGCGCGCTGACATTCAACAGCCCATCAGCATCGACTTGAAACGTCACTCGAATGCGTGCGGAACCAGCGACCATGGGCGGAATGCCACGCAATTCAAAGCGTGCCAATGAACGACACTCGCTCACAAGATCGCGTTCGCCTTGCACCACATGAATAGCCAACGCCGTTTGACCATCACGATAAGTGGTGAACTCTTGTCCACGGGCCACAGGGATCGTGCTGTTACGGGGGATAATGGTCTCAACCAAGCCACCCATTGTTTCCAAGCCCAACGATAATGGCGTGACATCGAGCAATAGCCAGTCTTCACCCGGGTGGCGATTGCCGGCCAATAAGTTGGCTTGCAAGGCAGCACCAATGGCGACGACTTCGTCTGGATTTAAATTAACCAGCGGTTCACGCCCAAAAAAATGCTTCACCATCTGCTGCACAATGGGCATGCGCGTCGCACCGCCAACCATCACGACGCCTTGCACTTGATCGAGCGACAGCTCAGCATCATCAAGGGCTCGCTGCGCACAGGACAAACTACGTTTGATCAAAGGTGCCGCCAAAACTTCAAACTCGGCGCGCGTCATGCTGATGCTGGCAAGCGCACCGTCAAGACCGGTTTGGACACTGGCTTGGTCGTTGACAGAAAGCTGCTCGCGCAGCCGACGTGCCGCCATCAGCAAGTGTCTTTGTTGTTGTGGCTGCTCAGAGAAATTGAGGCCAGCTTGCTGACAAACCGTTTGCACAATGGCCGCATCGAAATCATCGCCACCGAGCGCAGTGTCACCGCCCGTTGAAACAACTTCAAAAACCCCCTGGGTCAAACGCAACAAAGACAGGTCAAACGTACCACCACCAAGATCATAAACCGCGTAGACGCCCTCAGAGGAATTATCCAAGCCGTAAGCGATGGCTGCCGCTGTCGGTTCATTCAGTAGTCGCAACACATTCAATCCAGCCAATCGAGCCGCATCGCGTGTGGCTTGTCGCTGGGCATCATCGAAGTACGCTGGCACAGTAATCACAGCCCCAACCAAGTCATCACCGAGCGTTTCTTGCGCTCTTTCACGCAAAGACAATAAAATTTGTGCCGCCACTTTAACAGGCGTCACTGTCGCATTTTTTGTGGCAATGGCCACGCTATTGCCCATGTCTTCAAAGTGGTAGGGCATGCCCGTGATCAACGCGTCGGCGCGAGATTTACCCATGAGACGTTTGATCGACACCAAGGTGTCTAGCGGCTTAGATTCCTGCATCGCGAGAGCGTCGTGACCGACCACCACTTCATCTGCCGAGTGATAGTAAACGGCTGAAGGCATCAAGGCGCGACCTTGGGCATCAGGCAGCACCTCGGCCACGCTATGGCGTACAGCAGCAACCAATGAGTGAGTCGTACCCAAATCGATACCAACCGCAACTTTGCGGTGATGGGGAATGGGACTTGCGTCCGGCTCTGAAATCTGAAGCAATGCCATATGGTCTATTCCGTTGCTGCTTGCGCGCGTTTGACTGCCTGTACTTCTTTTAAAAATTTCTCTATGAACATCCACTCGTTCAAACACTTAACAGCCTGAACCCAATCCCGTTGTTCGATCAGTTGACTCGTTTGTGTTTGGCACTGTGTGCGATCGGCCTGAACTTGTGTCAACAACGCCGCCAGTCCAACCCCATCGTGAGCGGCTTCTAGGTTTTCGAGTGCCTCGCGCCATTCCATTTGTTGGCTCAAAAATGCCATGCCTAGCGTGCGTGAGGCAGACTCAGCAACATCTTGGCCAGCCAGTTCACACAAGTATTTGGCGCGCTGTAAAGGATCGCGCAACACGCGGTAGGCCTCATTTAATTGAGTGCTCCACTGCATGGCCACCCGCTTTTCGGGTGCGCTGGCGTTGACAAACCGATCGGGGTGAACTTGGGCTGCCCGCGCCTTCCACTGTGCATCTAACGCTGATGCGTCAATAGAAAAACTCGGGGCCAAGCCAAACAGCTCGAAAAAGTTGGCTTGCGTCAAATCGTCAAACCGTAAATGATTCGCCGCAACCGCACGTGGCTTTCTCGTTAGGGTTACTGAACTTGAACCCTTCGTTTAAACCTTCGCGTGCATAGTCAAGTTGAGTGCCCTCGAGGTAAACCAAGCTTTTGGGGTCAATAAAGACCTTAACGCCGTGACTCTCAAAGACTTGATCCTCTGACAAGGGATCATCAACGTATTCCAACTTATAGGCCATACCCGAGCAGCCTGTGGTTCGAACACCAAGGCGCAAACCCACACCTTTTCCTCTCTTTTCGAGATACTTTTCAATGTGGTCTGCTGCTTGTGTTGTCAGTGTTACACCCATGATATCTGCTCCCGTTCAACTACCGTGCTTGTCCTTGTAATCCTTAACCGCCGCCTTAATGGCATCTTCGGCAAGAATTGAACAGTGTATCTTGACTGGCGGTAAGGCCAACTCTTTGGCGATCTGAGTGTTGCGAATCGTCATCGCCTCATCAAGGGTCTTGCCCTTGACCCACTCAGTGACCAGCGAGCTCGAAGCGATCGCTGAACCACAGCCATAGGTCTTAAACCGAGCGTCTTCAATAATGCCGTTCTCATTGACACGAATCTGTAGCTTCATGACGTCACCACAGGCAGGCGCACCGACCATGCCGGTGCCCACTTGATCGTCGCCCTTTTCAAACGAACCCACGTTGCGGGGGTTTTCGTAGTGGTCTAGTACTTTTTCACTGTAAGCCATGATGTATTCCTCCTTCAGATAACTGCATTTCAAGCGTTAGTGGGCCGCCCACTGGACAGATTCGAGATCAATGCCGTCTTTGGCCATTTCCCACAGCGGTGACATGTCACGGAGTTTTTCAACCCGCTGCTTTAACAAACCAACCGCAAAATCAATGTCTGCTTCGGTCGTAAAGCGGCCCAAGGTGAATCGTATCGAACTGTGTGCCAACTCATCGTTACGACCTAGGGCGCGCAAGACATAAGAAGGTTCAAGGCTTGCCGAGGTACAGGCCGAACCGCTCGAGACAGCCAGCTCTTTGAGCGCCATAATCAGTGACTCACCCTCAACATAATTGAAACTAATGTTTAGGTTGTGTGGAACTCGTCTCTCAAAGTCACCGTTCAAATAGACTTCCTCAATTTCTTGAGCACCCTGCCACAGGCGATCCCGCAACATGCGGATACGCTCATTTTCAGTGGCCATTTCTAATTTGGCCAAACGAAAGGATTCGCCCATCCCGATAATCTGGTGAGTGGCCAAGGTACCTGAGCGAAATCCTCGCTCGTGACCGCCACCATGCATTTGGGACTCAATGCGGATTCGGGGCTTGCGTCGAATGTAAAGCGCACCAATGCCCTTGGGGCCGTAGGTCTTGTGTGCACAGAAAGACATCAAATCGACTTTCAGGTGCTGAAGATCGATGACAACCTTACCTGTGGCTTGGGCCGCATCGACGTGCAAAACAATCCCTTTTTCACGACACATCTCACCGATGGCTTCGATATCTTGAATCACACCGATTTCATTGTTGACGAACATGATTGAGATCAAAACGGTGTCTGGCCGCGTTGCCGCTTTGAGTGCTTCCAAATCAACTAGCCCGTTTTCCATCACATCAAGGTAAGTGACCTCATAGCCTTCGCGTTCAAGTTCACGGCATGGATCCAAAACGGCTTTGTGTTCGGTTTTGACGGTGATCACATGCTTGCCGCGCTCGGCATAAAAATGTGCCGCTCCTTTGATGGCCAAGTTGTTAGACTCCGTTGCACCAGAAGTCCAAACGATCTCACGGGGGTCCGCATTAACCAGCGAGGCCACATCGGCACGGGCCAGCTCAACGGCTTCTTCTGCTGCCCAACCAAAGGAATGGCTGCGGGAAGCAGGATTACCGTAATTCTCGTAAAGCCAAGGCACCATCTTGTCGACCACTCGTGGGTCGACCGGCGTGGTCGAAGAATAATCCAAATAAACGGGATGAACAGCCATGACTTCTACTCCTGAATCTTGTGTTTCAAACAGCGATTAAACCGTCACTGATTCGCCGGCCTTGCGTGCAAACGGATCGGCTGCTGGATCAATGCTGGTTGGAAACTTGACCGATGTTTCGGTGCGTGTCTGACCGCTTTCTTGCAACTGGCGCATACGCTGCTGGTCAACCAAGTCTTGCAATGAGACTGAGTCTAGAAAATCGACCATGGTGCGATTCAGCGCGGCCCAAAGTTCATGGGTCATACAGGCGCTTGGGCGACCATCGACACTGGCGCAATCGGTTTTACCGCCGCAATTGGTGGCATCAATTGGCTCGTCAACCGCAAAAATGATGTCTGCGACCGTGATGTTACGGGCCAAGCGAGCCAGCGTGTAACCACCGCCCGGACCTCGGACGCTGTCCACAAGTTCGTGGCGACGCAACTTACCGTAAAGCTGCTCTAAGTAAGAGAGCGAAATACTTTGTCTTTGACTGATTGCTGATAAGGTGACTGGGCCGCTATGCTGCCGAAGCGCCAAATCGATCATTGCTGTTACAGCAAATCGTCCTTTTGTGGTGAGCCGCATGTTAAGTCCCTCTACATAAAAATTGATCGAAAATAAAGCAACCAAGGTTTTGAAGAAACTGCCTTAGACTTGCTTTTAAATGACTTACGCACTTGCCGAAGCTGACTGACTAAAATCTACTAACCTGACTAAACAACTCAAGTATAGATCATTTCCGACAATATTACTCGGGTAAATACTTATTTCTTTTCAGTGATGCAAAAAAACCGCGCAAGGCGCGGTTTTTTTGTCTGAAATGACGGGGTCAAAAAAAAGCCCCCATCAGGGTAATTGAGGTTAGGCCGCCTGATACTGAGTTGCCCGTTTACGGACCAATTCGAGAACGCCTTGGCAGGCATCTTCAATGTAATCCATGACCTTACTAAAGCCATCGGGTCCGCCATAGTAAGGATCCGGTACCGTGGCCTCCTCGAACTCATTGGCAAAACGCATCAAAAGCATCAGTTTATGGTGGTGAATCTTGGGGCATTGCTGCTGTAATGCAGACAAGTTTTCCCAATCCATTGCCAAGATCAAGTCAAAATCTTGGAAATCAGTGGCCTCAACCTGCCTGGCTGTCCTCTCTGCGATGGAATAACCGCGCTTACTTGCCGCCGTTAACGCCCTCGCATCTGGTGCCTCACCAATGTGAAATCCATGGGTTCCAGCAGAATCCGTTCCAACGACGTCTGCTAGCCCCGCCTCATTAAGCAAATGGCGAAATACACCCTCCGCACTTGGCGAACGGCAAATATTACCCATGCATACGAAAAGTACTTTTGTCATCATGATGAAATTTTGAGGGATAACCCGTAATTTGTCTAGAGATTTTTTAAAAAGTTGCAAATGCGTGACAGATCAGAAAATCCTATTTTAATCAATAAAAATAAGTGGTTACAAGTTTTTATTAAAGTACTTAATAGTTTAAACTCAAAGGTACTTTATCCACTAGCCATGTTGTTAACGTGGGGAAACGACAACCCCGATTGCAGTACGCGCGTTTTTAGTGAGTTAAGGGCATCACGTGTGGCTGCGGCCTGCTCAAACTCCAGGTTTCGCGCGTGATCGAGCATTTTCTTTTCCAGCGATCTCAGCGCTTTGGCCACTGATTTCTCGTCATCTAGGCGTACTGGCTCTGTTAAAAACCCATCAGCTGTTTCTTCTGGGGCTGCTTGCAACACCCCATCGATCATCTCTTTGACTGCCTTTTTAATGCTTTTTGCCTCAATGCCGTGGGTCTTGTTAAAAGCCAACTGTTTGTTTCGCCGACGGTCAGTCTCATCGATTGCGCGCTGCATGGAGTCGGTGATTCGGTCACCGTAAAGAATGGCATGGCCCGCTAAGTTCCTTGCCGCACGGCCAATGGTTTGAATCAAGCTTCGCTCAGAGCGCAAAAACCCCTCTTTATCGGCATCTAGAATCGCCACCAGCGAAACCTCAGGGATGTCGAGCCCCTCACGCAGTAAGTTGATGCCCACCAAAATGTCGAAGGTCCCCAAACGCAGGTCTCGGATAATCTCAACCCGCTCAACGGTGTCAATGTCCGAGTGCAGGTAGCGAACCTTGAGTCCTTGCTCAGTTAAAAAGTCTGTTAGATCCTCGGCCATCCGCTTGGTCAGCGTGGTCACCAGAATCCGCTCTTGTTTGGCAATACGTGGCCTGACTTGGTCGAGCAGGTCATCAATTTGTGTGCGTGCCGGACGCACTTCGATAATGGGATCAACAAGACCCGTGGGACGAACGACCTGTTCGGCCACTTGATCAGACTTTTCAGCCTCATATTTTGCCGGGGTCGCTGACACAAAAACCGTTTGCCGCATCCGCTGCTCGAACTCCTCCATCTTTAACGGACGGTTATCAAGGGCTGAAGGCAGTCGAAAACCGTACAACACCAGCGTTTCTTTACGCGAGCGGTCACCGCGATACATGCCTCCGAGCTGACCAATCGTGACATGGCTCTCGTCAATAAACATCAACGCATCGGCAGGTAAATAGTCAATCAACGTGGGCGGTGGCTCACCTGGCGCGGCACCCGACAAATGCCGAGAATAGTTTTCAATGCCTTTGCAAAACCCGAGCTCAGCCAACATCTCCAAATCAAAACGGGTGCGTTGCTCTAGTCGCTGTGCCTCAACAAGTTGTCCGCCGTCAACATATTGCTTGAGTCGGTCTCGCAACTCCTCTTTGATGGTCTCAATGGCACGCAACACGGTTTGTCGGGGGGTCACATAGTGCGAACCGGGATACACCGTGAAACGCGGCACCGCCTGACGCACCTTGCCTGTCAACGGATCGAACAATGATAGCGATTCGACTTCGTCATCAAACATGGTGATCCGAACCGCTAAGTCAGCGCTTTCTGCGGGGTAAACATCAATGACTTCGCCTCGCGCGCGAAACACGCCGCGGGTGAAATCCGTGTCATTACGGGTGTATTGCATCGCAACCAAGCGGGCCAACATTTCGCGACGCGACAAACGATCGCCAACGCGCAAAATCAACACCATGGCGTGGTAATCAGAAGGATTGCCGATACCGTAAATGCATGAAACGGTGCCAACGATGATGGTGTCACGTCGCTCAAGCAGACTTTTTGTGGCAGAAAGTCGCATTTGCTCAATGTGCTCGTTTATTGACGAGTCTTTTTCAATAAACAGGTCACGCGATGGCACATAGGCCTCTGGCTGATAGTAGTCGTAATAAGAAACGAAATATTCAACCGCATTGCGTGGGAAAAACTCGCGCATCTCAGAATACAGCTGGGCGGCAAGGGTTTTATTTGGCGCGAGCACCAGTGCTGGACGACCTGTACGCGCGATCACATTGGCCATCGTGAAAGTCTTACCTGACCCAGTCACACCCAGAAGCGTCTGGTACATCAATCCATCGGTTACACCTTGAGTGAGCTTGTCAATAGCAGCTGGCTGATCTCCGGCGGGTGCATAAGGGTGAAAAAGAGAAAACGGGCTGTCTGGAAACTCAATAAACTGACCTTGCGCCATGCTAGACTTTATCCTAGGGAAATCCCCGAACGAGGGTACCATTGAATGGTAAGAGATGATCATTATCAAGCTTGCCAACCGCCTCGTCTAGCCTTAACCCTACACGCTTAACTAATCTCACCTTCTACACAGGCCATGAGCACACTATTCTCAAACGTCGAATTAGCCCCCCGTGACCCTATTCTTGGGCTTAACGAACAATACAACGCGGACGCTCGGTCCGATAAGGTCAATCTCGGCGTCGGTGTTTATTACGACGATGCGGGCCGTGTACCCCTTTTGCGATGCGTACACGAGGTTGAGATTGAGCGCGTACACGCTGCTGCAGCACACAGTTATTTGCCCATTGAGGGTTTGAAGACACTGAACGATGGCGCGCGCGCTTTGGTCTTGGGCAAGTCATCAGAAGCCATCGCATCGGGGCGCGCCTTTACAGTGCAATCCGTGGGTGGTACGGGTGCCCTAAAAATTGGCGCTGATTACCTGAAACAATTACTACCAACGGCCAAAGTTGCCATCAGTAATCCCAGTTGGGAAAACCACCGAGCCCTCTTTGAGAGAGCTGGTTTTGAGGTGCTCGAGTACCCTTATTACGATCCCGCGACGCGCGGGCTGAACTTTGAAGCCATGCTGTCTGGCTTGCGTGCACTGCCTGCACAAAGCATCGTGGTTCTGCATGCCTGCTGCCATAACCCAACCGGCGCAGATCCCACACCGGCGCAGTGGCAGCTAATTGCCCAGGTGGTTCAAGAGAGATCATTGGTACCCTTTTTAGACATCGCCTACCAAGGCTTCGGTGACGGCTTAGAAGCTGATGGCCAGGCTGTTCGTCTGTTCGCTGAAATGGGCCTGACGTGTTTTATCAGCACTTCGTTTTCAAAGTCTTTCTCGCTTTACGGAGAACGGATCGGGGCACTGACTGTGGTCACGGGCAGCGCTGACGAGGCCAAGCGCGTGCTCAGTCAAGTCAAACGCGTTATTCGCACCAACTACTCTAATCCCCCCACTTTTGGGGCGGCCATCGTTGCCGAAGTACTAAACAACGAAAAACTCTTTGCAATGTGGGATAGCGAGTTAACTGAAATGCGTGACCGCATCAAGCTCATGCGATCTGCCCTCGTTAACAAAATCAAAGCAAATGGCGCAACCACTGACTTTTCTTTTGTGCTCGAACAAAAGGGCATGTTCTCCTACTCTGGCCTGACCAGTGCTCAGGTTGACGTCCTGCGAGACACACACGGCATTTATGCTGTTTCAAGTGGCCGCATTTGCGTCGCGGCACTAAATAGCCGCAACATCGACGTTGTTGCCAGTGCGGTCGCTGACGTGATTAAAACAGCTTAAGCTTTTGTCTTTGCCTTTCCCTTTGCTTGTGTTTTGATTGCATGTCACCACTGAGTCGTTGGAACTACCAAGGCTCAGTGCTCAAACGGTCAGCAATGCCAAGCCACTATTGACTCTATGTTGCAATTTCAACGGCTTTGGGTGACAATACTGTATGTACATACAGCATGGGGCACCCAATGGCTACCAAACTGACCGCTCGACAGTCTGAAATCCTTTCTCTGATTCAACAAGCAATTGCGCAAACAGGCTTTCCCCCAACACGCGCGGAGATTGCTCAAACGCTGGGCTTCAAATCCGCCAACGCCGCAGAAGATCACTTGCGTGCCCTGGAAAAAAAGGGCTTTATCACCCTCACGCCTGGCGCATCAAGAGGCATTCGCTTAACCCAAGCCGCCGATCTATCATCGGACAAAGCCTCAGCGAGCGGTCTGATAGAGAAAGCCATTTCTGCACTAACACTGCCCCTGATTGGTCGGGTCGCTGCCGGCACGCCCATTCTCGCGACAGAAAACATCTCTCGCGAACTGAGTGTTGACACCAATATGTTCAGTAAACAACCAGACTACTTACTGGAAGTTCGTGGCTTGAGTATGCGTGATGCTGGCATTTTGGATGCGGATCTTCTGGCCGTTAAAAAAGTGCAAGAAGCTCGCTCGGGACAGATCGTCGTGGCCAGAATCGGGGAAGAAGTGACTGTTAAACGATTGAACGTTCAAAAAGGCAGGATTCAGTTAGATCCAGAGAATCCAGATTTCGAACCGATCGTTATTTCAGACACGGATAACTTTGCCATTGAAGGGTTGGTGGTTGGACTCATCCGAGCAACACCACTGCAATAGAGGGGCGACTAACTTTCGTCTTGTGAGAACCTTTCAATCGCCCGACGATTGCGTTTGGTCGGTCGACCGGCAAGATTTCGGGTTGGCTCAGAATAAAACCGCCGACTTTCAGCCGCCAACTGCCTAGCCGTTTGGCTTTCAGCCGTCTCGTCATACAGGGCTTGCGCTAACGATGCTGAACGTCTAACACCGCTTAAAAACCGCACAAAAACCTCAATTCGATCCGTACCCCGATAAACCTGCACCTTGTCATCGAGCTTGACGTGACGGGCCGGTTTGACCCGCTCACCGTTGATGTGAACACGTCCCAACTCGATGGCCTCTGAAGCGAGCGAACGCGATTTAAAAAATCGCGCTGCCCAAAGCCATTTGTCTATGCGAAGGATCTGATCAGACTCTTCCAAAGCCGCCATGACTATTAATGCTTAATAACAGGATCCACAACACCCGTGACTTGCGTGCCGCTCACAACCGCGTCTGAGGGAGCGTCTTCAGACAACGCTTCAGGCATACGCTCGAGAGCAACTTCAAGGGCTTGATCAATCCATTTAACGGGAATGATCTCTAAGTGGTTTTTAACGTTATCAGGGATTTCTGCCAGGTCTTTGACGTTCTCGGAAGGAATCAGCACCGTCTTGATACCGCCACGACGAGCAGCCAACAGCTTCTCTTTCAATCCCCCAATCGCCAATACCTCACCACGTAGCGTGATCTCACCAGTCATCGCCACATCAGCACGCACAGGAATCCGAGTTAGTGCTGAAATAATCGCGATGGTAATCGCCACACCCGCTGAGGGTCCGTCTTTTGGCGTCGCACCCTCTGGCACGTGAACGTGGATATCACGCTTCTCAAACACAGCATCGCTGATACCAACCCGTCGTGCTCGAGCCCGAACCACACTGCGCGCAGCCTCAACAGACTCCTTCATCACATCACCAAGCGAACCGGTGCGCAAAATCACACCCTTGCCTGGCATGTCAGCGACTTCAATGGTCAGCAAGTCGCCACCGACTTCCGTCCAAGCCAAGCCAGTCACCTGACCGATTTGGTTTTCTTTCTCGGCCATGCCATAGCTGTAGCGCCGTACACCCAAGTAATCAGACAAGTTCCCGCTGTTCACAACCACTGTCGTCGCTGTGGCCATGGCCTTTGAAGCCTTACGAGCAGCCGATTTAGAACTGCCGGCTGGCACATGGGCGACAAGCTGCTTGACCACTTTGCGACAAATCTTGCTGATTTCACGCTCTAAAGAACGCACACCGGCTTCGCTTGTGTAGTAGCGAACCATATCCTGCAGGGCGCTGTCCTCAACGGTCAGTTCCTCTGGACTCAATCCGTTGTTTTTGACCAACTTGGGCAACAAATGATCCTTGGCAATGCGGATCTTTTCGTCTTCCGTGTAGCCTGACAACCGAATGACTTCCATGCGATCCAAGAGCGCAGGCGGAATATTTAAGGTGTTGCTCGTGGCCACAAACATCACATCGGAAAGATCAAAGTCGACTTCGACATAATGATCCTGGAATGTGTGGTTTTGTTCTGGGTCTAGCACCTCAAGCAACGCTGAGGCTGGGTCACCACGAAAATCCATGCCAAGCTTGTCGATTTCATCGAGTAAAAATAGCGGATTTCTCACGCCGACCTTAGACATGTTTTGTAAGATCTTGCCAGGCATGGAACCGATGTAAGTCCGGCGATGGCCACGAATCTCAGCCTCGTCACGAACGCCACCGAGAGCCATGCGGATGAACTGGCGATTGGTTGCTTTGGCAATCGACTGCCCAAGTGAAGTCTTACCCACACCGGGTGGACCTACCAGACACAAAATCGGGGCTTTTAGCTTGTCCACTCTTTGCTGAACCGCAAGATACTCAACGATTCGCTCTTTGACTTTTTCTAACCCGCAGTGGTCGTTATCGAGCACCGTTTCAGCGTGAGGCACTGAGTAATTGACAGTGCTTTTCTTACGCCACGGCAAACCGATGACCGTCTCGATGTAGGTACGAACCACAGTTGCCTCAGCAGACATCGGTGACATGAGCTTGAGCTTTTTAAGCTCGCCATCGACCTTCTTACGTGCTTCTTTTGGCAGCTGCGCGGCTTGAATGCGCTTTTCAAGCTCCTCAATGTCAGCACCATCTTCCCCTTCGCCGAGTTCTTTTTGAATGGCCTTCACTTGCTCATTGAGGTAGTAGTCACGCTGACTCTTTTCCATTTGTTTTTTTACGCGGCCACGGATCCGTTTCTCAACTTGGAGAATATCAATTTCCGTTTCAAGCTGCGCCAACAGGCTTTCCAAACGCTGAGCCGTATCCATGACTTCTAGCATCTGCTGCTTTTGCTCTAACTTTAAGGGCAAATGAGCAGCAATGGTGTCAGCCAATCGACTCGCATTATCAACCCCTGCCAAGGATGTCAGTATCTCTGGCGGGATCTTTTTATTCAGTTTGACATAGGTCTCAAACTGACCCACGATGGCACGGCGCAAGGCCTCGACTTCTGAGCCACTGGCCTCATCTGGCAGGACAGGCATGACATCTGACAAAAAATGACTCTCTACATCTTCAATCGACAAAACGCGGGCGCGCTGAGTGCCTTCAACCAGAACCTTAACCGTGCCATCAGGCAACTTTAGCATTTGCAAAATGGTTGCCAGGCAACCAATTTCATACACGTCTTCAGGTGTAGGATCATCTTTGCTAGCCGATTTTTGAGCGGCCAGCATGATGTTCTTGCCACCTTCCATGGCGGCTTCGAGCGCACGAATAGAACGAGGACGGCCCACAAACAGTGGAATCACCATATGTGGAAACACGACGACGTCGCGCAGGGGCAGCAAGGGCAGCGTTAAACGCTGTGCGGGCAGTAAGTTTTGACCAGACATAGAAAATTGTCCTGTTTAAATGTCGCCTCGACTTAAACGACCGAGGCGCTTTCGCTAACGATGTTAGTGATATAGGGACAATAGCTTAAAAATCAAGTTCAAGCAGCAGCGTCACGAACTTTTTTAGGGCTTCTGGTTTTGCCCTCGACGGGGGACTTGCTTGATTCT
>Ga0213861_10000108_pt1 | contig 60226 bp, 49 predicted proteins | sample PICome_4_FD_160110 | JGI IMG/M metagenome (GOLD analysis project Ga0213861, IMG submission 160110) | Coastal seawater microbial communities near Pivers Island, North Carolina, United States - PICO131 | ecosystem: Environmental > Aquatic > Marine > Coastal | place: USA: North Carolina... | reverse complement strand
AGCTGTTGCATTGGTAATCTCTTATTCAATAGCAGACAGCAATGCAGTACTTGATACACAAGGACTTGTTTTAGAAGGCGGTGACGCAGGTACAGCTACCAACCAATGGGTTGGAACAGGTATTTGGTTTAGCATGGCTTTAGGTTTGGTAGCAAGTTTGTTTTTTGTATACGACCTCGTTAAAGGATTAATAAAATCATAAATTATGGCAAGAAGAGAGACTCCAGAAATTAATGCAGGCTCAATGGCAGATATTGCTTTCTTGTTATTAATCTTTTTCTTAGTAACAACAACTATGAATGTGGATTCAGGGATTTCTAAGAAATTATCTGAAAAACCACCCGCAGATTATGTTCCTCCCGTTATTAAGGAGAGAAATATCTTTGAAGTGAATATTAACAGAAATAATGAGCTTTTAGTAGAAGGCGAAAGAATGGATGTGAAAGAAATCAAAGATGCTGCTGTGAAGTTTATAGACAATGGTGGTGGTGAAGGAAAATTGGTAGATGGTGTATCTACTGGACCTTGTGACTATTGTAAAGGTGAGAAGAGTACGACCTCTTCAGATCACCCAAACAAAGCCATTATCTCTGTACAAAGTGATCGTGGAACTGAATATGGAACCTATATCATTGTTCAAAACGAATTACTTCGTGCTTATACAGAGCTAAGGAATAGATTATGTGAAGAGCGTTATAACATGTCTTTCACAGAGCTTGAAAAGCTGTATAAAGACGATATAAATAACTTGGAGCTAAAGAAAAAAGTGGAAGATATAAAAACAGCATATCCTCAAATTATTTCTGATGCAGAGCCAACATCGGCAAACTAATTTTAAAATTTAACAACGATGTCTAAATTTAAAAAGAGAAAAAAAGGGATTCCTGCAGTCAATACTGCAGCGCTACCTGATATTGTTTTTATGCTATTGTTCTTTTTTATGGTTACTACAACCATGAGAGAAACAAGCTTACAAATTGACACTCCAGTGTTACCTTCTGCAACAGAAGTAAAGAAGCTAGAGCACAAAAGTTTGGTAAGTACCATTTATATTGGTAAAGCAAAAGATACAAAATATGGTATTGGATACAATAAGATTCAATTAAATGATAAGATTGCTTCCGCAGACCAAGTTCCTGCATTCATTATCAATGCAAGAACCAAAGTTGCCGAAAACGAAATACCGTTTATGACTACTTCTATCAAAGCAGACAAACAATCAAGTGTAGGTACTATTATCGACATCCGATTGAAATTAAGAGATGTAAATGCGCTCAAAGTTAGTTATTCAACCAACACGGGTTCCGATATTAAGTAAGTCACCTTATTTTTATATAAAAAAAGCAATTCTATTTTAGAGTTGCTTTTTTTTTGCCATAATTTATAGAAGCAACATCATGAAATTGTGTACCTTTCCTATTCATTTTAAAACTATGAAGAAATTAGTAATTATTTTATTGCTATTTTGTACACCTGCTATATTTGCCCAAAAAGATTCGTTGAATCTGGGTGATCGGTATGCAGAGGATCAACTCTATTTTTCGGTGACCTACAATCAAATGTACCAGCAGCCTAGCACAATTAAACGAAGTGGTTTTTCTTACGGATTGTCTTCAGGTTTTCTAAAAGATATTATTCTGAATAAAAAAGGAACCTTTTCTTTTGCACTTGGTTTGGGGTATGGTTTCGATTTTTTCAACCATAAATTAAAAGTTGAAGAATTGAATAACGTGTCGGTGTTTTCTGCAGACAATACCTTAAGCTCAAACACCTATTTTTCACATAATTTAGAAGTTCCTTTTGAAATTCGTTGGAGAACTTCCACAGCGAACAAATACAAATTTTGGAGGGTTTATACTGGGGTTAAATTCCTTTATAATTTCTCTAATCGTTTTGAAAATGTAGCTTCCAACGAGGTGAAAACCGCCTATTCGGATGTGAGTGCTTATAATGCGCTACAGTATGGCCTGACATTTTCTGCAGGATATGATGCTTTTAATTTTCATGTTTTTTATGGAATGTCACCCCTCTATAAAGACGCTAAGATGAGCAACGAAGTGATTGATAGTAGCGTTTTAAAATTTGGATTGATTTTCTACTTTTTATAGTAGGTAGTAAACGCTTATTTGCGTTAATATACCGAAGAAAAACCCCAAGTACACCTCTTTGGGTGTATGTGCTTTTAAATGGAGTCTAGAACTTGCCAAAAGCCCAGAAAATAGGATAAGTAAAAGTAGGAGTGGTGTTGTAGACGTTTTATATTCCATGCCCATCACGATAAAAAATCCAATCATGCTTCCCATAGAAAGCAAATGCAAACTCACTTTTATATTGTATATTGCGAATAGATATACAAGAATCAACCCAAAGGATGTACCGTAAAACAACAATCCAAAATCGCCAAAAATGGCAGTTCTTAGCAGCATATTTCCCAAAGCAGTAAAGAGTACAATCATTAAAAACAAAGGAATCTTTCGCTCTTTCACCGTATGCACTTTAAATGAATGAATTATTTTTAAGCCTTTGAGCACTATCAGCATTCCCAAGGGTACCAAATAAGTAGTCGTAAAAACAAAGCCAATAATAAAATATCGCTGTTCGTTTTGGATGGAATGTGGGATGGTCAAAAAATAGAGCATTACACCAATAGTGGGCAGTACAATTGGATGCAATAGCGCCGATATTATTTTTTGAAACTTCACTATATTTCCTTTCGTAAACGAGCTACGGGGAGCTCTAGTTGTTCTCTGTATTTTGCAATTGTTCTTCGAGCAATAGGATATCCTTTCTCCTTAAGAATAGCGGCCAATCGTTCATCTGTTAACGGTTTCCTTTTGTCTTCCTCTGAAATAACGGTTTCAAGAATTTTTTTAATTTCTTTGGTAGACACCGCTTCCCCTTGATCGTTTTTCATGGACTCAGAGAAGAACTCTTTAATCAATTTTGTTCCATAAGGTGTGGCTACATATTTGCTATTTGCTACGCGAGAGACGGTAGAAATATCCATTTGTATTTGATCTGCAATATCCTTTAAGATCATTGGTTTCAATTTGCGTTCATCCCCAGATAAAAAATAATCAAGTTGATAATGCATGATCGTATTCATGGTTACCAATAGGGTTTGCTGTCGTTGCTTAATTGCATCAATAAACCATTTTGCTGCATCTAATTTTTGTTTGATAAAAAAGACGGCTTCTTTCTGGGATTTGCTTTTTGAAGTGGCTTCTTGATAGCCCTTTAACATATTGTTATACGTTCTTGAAATGTGCAATTCTGGCGCATTTCTAGCGTTTAATGACAAGTCCAACTCACCCTCTAAAATTTTGATTGAAAAATCAGGAACAATTTGTTCTGCAATTTTATTGCTCCCTGCGAAAGCACTCCCCGGTTTTGGGTTTAATTTTGAGATCTCAACCGTAACAGCCTTTAATTCTTCTTCAGAAATGGAGAATTTTTCTTGAAGTTGGCGGTAATGTTTTTTTACGAAGTGATCAAAAGCAGTCTCTAAAACTTCAATGGATAGTTCTCGGATCTTTGTTTTTTCTTTTCCCTTTAATTGAATGAGTAAGCACTCTTTTAAGTCTCTTGCACCCACTCCAATTGGGTCTAAAGTATGGATGACAGTTTTTAAAATTGTGATGACCTTTTCTTCGGTTGCAAATACATTTGCCGTAAAGGCCAAATCATCTACCAGGTCTAAAATTTCCCTTCTTATGTAACCGCTATCATCAATACTTCCGACTAAGAATTCAGCAATTAGTCGCTCTTCTTCATCGAAGCGAAAGGTGTCTAGTTGGGATTTTAAAGACTGGTGAAATGTAATGCCGGCTGCATAGGGTATATTTTTTTCTTCCTCGTCTGCGGAGTAATTATTAACGTGTGTTTTGTAACTTGGAATGTCGTCATCACTTAAATACTCATCAATATTAAGGTCTCCCGTATCGATGCTTTCGGTGCCAGCATCGTCATATTCATTTTCTAAAGTTTCATCAAAAGACTCTGGTGTTTCCTTCCCAATTTCTAAAGCAGGATTTTCTTCTATTTCTTGTTTGATTCGCTCTTCAAAGGCTTGTGTTGGCAGTTGAATTAGCTTCATCAACTGAATCTGTTGCGGAGATAATTTTTGTAAGAGTTTGTAATGTAAACTTTGCTTTAACATAGTTTAAAGATACAAAAATTCTATTTAAAACTCTGCATTTTGAGGGGTTCTTGGGAATGGAATTACATCTCTAATATTGTTCATTCCTGTTGTAAATTGAACTAATCTTTCGAATCCTAAACCAAATCCAGAATGGACTGCTGTTCCAAATTTTCGAAGATCTAAATACCACCAAAGTTCCTTTTCATCAATATTCAATGCCTTCATTTTTTCAACCAAAACATCGTAACGCTCTTCACGTTGCGCTCCACCAACAATTTCTCCAATTCCAGGGAACAAGACATCCATGGCTCTTACGGTCTTCCCGTCATCATTTAAACGCATATAGAATGCTTTAATGTCTGCTGGATAGTCAAATAGAATCACAGGACACTTGAAATGTTTTTCAACTAAAAAACGTTCGTGTTCAGATTGTAAGTCTGCTCCCCATTCATTAATTGGATATTTAAATTTCTTCTTTTTGTTGGGCTTGCAATTTCTTAAAATATCGATGGCTTCTGTGTAAGAAACGCGTTTAAAATTATTGTCAACAACAAAATGAAGCTTTTCCAACAAAGACATTTCGTTTCTTTCCGCTTGTGGTTTTGTTTTATCTTCTTGTGTTAAACGTTGATCTAAAAATTCTAAATCGTCTTTACAGTTTTCTAAGACATAGGATAATACTGCTTTGATAAAGTCTTCAGACAAATCCATATTTCCGTCCAAATCCATAAAGGCTACTTCTGGCTCAATCATCCAAAATTCTGCTAAGTGACGCGTTGTATTTGAGTTTTCTGCTCTAAAAGTAGGTCCAAATGTATAAACTTTCCCCAAGGACATCGCATAGGTTTCCGCTTCTAATTGTCCAGAAACGGTTAGATTCGTTTCTTTTCCAAAGAAATCTTTTGAATGATCAATGGTTCCTTCTGCTGTTAACGGTGCTTTATTGTTTTCAAATGTAGTGACTTTGAAAATTTCACCAGCACCTTCTGCATCTGATCCTGTAACGATTGGTGTATTTACGTAGTTAAATCCGTTTTCTTGAAAATATTTATGTACTCCAAAAGATAAGGCAGAGCGGACTCTCATTACGGCACTAAAGGTATTTGTTCGGATGCGTAAATGTGCATTTTCTCTTAAAAATTCGAAACTGTGTTTTTTAGGTTGAATTGGATATTCATCGGGATTGGAGTCTCCTAAAATTTCGATTTCTGCAACTTGTACTTCTAACGACTGCCCTTTTCCTTGACTCTCTGATAACATTCCTTTTACGGAAATAGCAGCACCGGTTGTTATTCTTTTTAAAAGCTCCTCAGGCGTGTTTTCAAAATCGATAACACATTGTATATTTTTAATGGTAGATCCATCATTTACAGCAATAAAACGATTGCTTCTAAAAGTTCGTACCCACCCTTTTATTGTTATTTCTTGTAAAATTGTCCCCGATTCTAAGATCTTGGCTATGTTGCTTTCTATCATCTTTCTAAAATATTGTATCTACGAATGAACTCTCATAAATAAAGCCACAAATATACTTTTTTTGCAGGAAATTTAAGTAGTAAATGCCGCACTTTAAAGCTGTGGGTTGCTAGGTTTCTTTCTGATTTTTTTTAGAGGGAGGAAAAATTCGCATCGATGGCTCTTTAAATACTTTTTTATTTGCAATTTTCTTCTCAAAAGTCAATAAGAGTGACGGGAGTAAAATTAAGTTGGAAACCATGGCTAAAAGAAGGGTTACGGAAACCAGTCCTCCAAGCGCTATTGTACCTCCAAAGCTAGACAATGTAAATACGAGAAAACCAAAAAATAATACAATAGAGGTATAGAACATACTGACTCCTGTTTCTCTTAATGCAGCATATACAGAAGGCTTAACTTTCCATTTACTAGCAATTAATTCTTGTCTGTATTTCGCTAAAAAGTGGATGGTGTCGTCTACAGAAATTCCAAAAGCAATACTAAAAACTAAGATTGTTGAGGGTTTAATAGGAATGTTAAAATAACCCATTAATCCAGCAGTGATGAGCAACGGTAAGATGTTTGGAATTAATGAAATTAAAATCATTTGAGGCGATCGGAACATCCAGGCCATGAACAGTGCAATGAGTAATATTGCCAAGGAGAGTGAGAGGACTAAATTGGTAATTAAGAAATTGGTTCCTTTTATAAATACCAATGCTTTTCCGGTAATGGAAACCGAATAATTTTTTGATGAAAATTCTTTATCAATAACTGCTTTGAGTCGTTTTTGTATGACTTCCATTTTGTCGGTACCAATATCTTTCATAAAGGTTGTGATTCTAGCATAGCGTCCGGTACTATCCACAAGGGTTTTTAGCAGGCTCGCATCGCCATTAGAATTTTTGGTATAGGAAAAAATATAACTTTGTTCCTGTCCGGTGGGCAATTGGTAGTATTTTGGATTTCCATTGTAATAGGCTTGTTTGGAATACTTTACAAGGTTTACAACTGAAACAGGTTTCGATAGTTCAGGAAATGCTTCTATGGTTTCATTAATTTTATCCATCTTTTTGAGCACAGATAATTTCATGACCCCTTTCTCTTTTTTGGTATCAATTAAAATTTCTAATGGCATGATACCTCCAAATTCTTTTTCAAAGAATTTAATGTCTTTATAAAATTCCATACGCTTCGGCATGTCTTCTATAAGGCTTCCAGAAACTCTAATTTTATAGACGCCAATAATGCTAGCAATGATGAGGATGACTGTCGCAAAATAAACGGTAATTCTTCGAGATTTTACCATTTTTTCCATCCAGTTTACAACGTTCTCAATCCACTTTGTTTCAAGATGGCTCAAGTGCTTCTTTTTTGGAAGCGGCATGAAACTGTATAAAACAGGAACAATTAATAGGGCCAAAATAAAAATACTGATGATGTTTACGGAAGCCAGAACACCAAATTCACGCAAAAGCTTACTGTCTACAAAAACAAAGGTAGCAAAACCAGATGCCGTGGTAATATTGGTCATCAAAGTTGCGTTTCCAATTTTTGTAATTACCCGTTGCAGCGCTTTGTCTTGTTGTTCTTGTTTTTTTATTTCTTGCTGGTATTTGTTAATAAGAAAAACAGCATTTGGAACCCCAATTACGATGATTAACGGGGGAATTAATGCAGACAAAACAGTAATTTCATACCCAAACCATCCAATAAATCCAAAGGCCCAAATTACCCCAATAATTACTACGAAAAGAGTAATAAAAGTAGCTCTGAAAGAACGGAAAAAGAAAAAGAAAATAAGGGCCGTTATTGCCAAGGCACCTCCCACAAAGAGCTGCATTTCATCTTTTATATTTTTGGCATTTAAAGTTCTTATATACGGCATTCCAGAAACGCGAACATTCAATCCTGTTTCCTTTTCAAACTTTTCGATGGTAGGCTTCAGGTAGTTGAAAATAAAGGCTCTTCGTGCTTTGGTATTTATGATTTCCTTTTTTATATAGATCGCCGTTTGTAAGGTGCCTGTTTCTTTGTTATAAAGTAAATTATCGTAAAAAGGAAGTTTTTCAAAAAGTTGTTTTTTAATCTCTAAAACTTCTTTGTCTGTGGTTGGATCGTCTTCGTATAAAGGTTCTAAAACAAATTTTCTATTCTTTTTGTCTTTTTTTAGTTTTTGAACATCTGCAATAGATAGTGTAAAATCAATTTCATCTCGTGCATCAAATTTATCTACTAATGTATTCCAGGCATTAAATTTTTTGGGTGTAAAGATGCTGGGGTCTTTTACCCCTAAAATGACTAGGTTTCCTTCTTCACCAAAAATTTCTAAAAATGTATTGTATTCTAGGTTTGCAATGTGGTTTTCTGGCAGGAGGTTTGCCTCTGTATATGAGAATTTCATATACTTCATTTGTGAAGCTAAAAAGCTAGTAATACCCGCAATAATAATTAAAACTAGGTATCGGTTTCGTAAGATAATACCTGCAACTTTTGTCCAGAAACTCATTCAGAAAATTTTTGCAAAGGTAATTAAATTTGTAGAAGTGTTTTTACACAAAAAAAGGAGTGTTTCTTAAAACACTCCTTTTGTAATATCAGCTTCATTTTGCTTATACTGTCATGATTTCTTTTTCCTTTACACTAAAGGTTTCATCAATTTGTTTCACAAAAGAATCCGTTAATTTTTGGACCAGCGCTTCCGTATCTTTTTTTACATCGTCTGCGATGTCTATTTTTTTAATTTCGTTGTTTGCTTCTTTACGGGCATTTCTAATTCCAACTTTCGCGTGTTCTGCTTCTGCTTTTGCTTGTTTGGACAAATCGCGTCTTCTTTCCTCTGTTAAAGGCGGAACATTGATTAAAATAACATCTCCATTATTCATGGGGTTGAATCCAAGATTGGCGTTCATGATTGCTTTTTCTATTTCTTGCAACATGTTTTTTTCCCAAGGTTGAACTGAAATGGTTCGTGGGTCTGGCGTACTCACATTTGCAATTTGACTTAATGGTGTCAAAGCATCATAATAATTTACTTTAACATTCCCTAACATCGCAGGGGTGGCTTTACCAGCTCTAATAGTACGTAATTCTTTCTCTAGGTGTGCAAGGGCACTATTCATTCCTTCTTTGGCACTGTCTAAAATAAATTCAATTTCTTCGTTCATCTTTGGAAATTTTAAAGCGTATGTTTTTAATTGCTAACGACCGTTCCGATGTTTTCTCCAGAAATTAACTTTAGTAAATTTCCGTTGGTATTCATATCAAAAACGATGATGGGTAATTTGTTTTCTTCACTTAAGGTAAAAGCGGTCATGTCCATTACTTTCAGCCCTTTGTCGATGACTTCTTTAAAGCTAATGCTGTCATATTTTAACGCATTTTCATCTTTCTCTGGATCTACATTGTAAATTCCATCGACACGAGTTCCTTTTAAGATTGCATCTGCATTTACTTCAATAGCTCTTAAAACTGCTGCAGTATCTGTTGTAAAATAAGGGTTTCCAGTACCCGCACCAAAAATAACAACACGTTTTTTTTCTAAATGGCGAATGGCCTTTCTTTTAATATAGGGTTCTGCAATCTCTTTAATTTCCAATGCAGTTTGCAAACGCGTAATAACTCCTTCATCTTCCAGTGCACTTTGCAACGCTAAGCCATTGATACAAGTTGCTAACATTCCCATATGGTCTCCTTGTACACGATCCATGCCGTTGGCTGCACCTGCTACACCTCTAAAAATGTTTCCACCTCCAATTACAATAGCGACTTCGATGCCTTGGTTGATTACTTGTTTTATTTCTTTAGCGTATTCGGAAAGGCGTTTTGGATCTATTCCATATTGTCGTTCGCCCATTAAGGCTTCTCCACTCAGTTTTAAAAGAATTCTTTTGTAGTGCATAGTATTGTTGAAAGTTATGCGAAATTACGGTTTTTTTTTGATTTTCTTTTTTTGAAATAAAAAAACCTCGCAATAGATTGCGAGGTTTTGAAGTATGTTAAAAAGGATTGTTTATCCTAGAGTAACTCTTTTAAATCCGCTTACGGTTACATCCCCATAGGTTTGAACGTATGCAGCAACATTTTTCTTTTCGTCTTTGATAAATGCTTGATCTAACAAACATTGCTCAGTGTCTAAAGTGGTGTTGTCAGAAATGAATCTTTCCATTTTTCCTGGTAAGATACGGTCCCAAATTTGTTCTGGCTTTCCTTCTGCTTTTAGTTCTGCTTTCGCAGCTTCTTCCGCTTCTGCCATTACCGCTTCCGTCAATTGAGACATTGAAATATATTGAGGAACGTTTTTCAACGTTTTTCCTAATCTACCCAATTCAATATTGTCTTTTTCAATAACTGCGATTCTTGCTTCCGTTTCTGCAGCAACAAATGCTGGATCAAAATCTTTGTAAGACAAAGAAGTAGCTCCCATAGAGGCTACTTGCATTGCCACGTCTTTTGATAAAACAGCGGCATTATCAACAGCATTTGATAAACCTACTAATGCAGCAATTTTACCAATATGTGTATATGCACCTACATAAGATGCTTCTAATCTTTCGAAAGAAGTGATCTCTAATTTTTCACCAATCACACCGGTTTGTTCAATTAATTTGTCTGCTACCGTCATTCCGTCAAAATCAGCAGCTAAGAAAGATTCCTTATCTGAGTAATTTAAAGCAATGTCTGCAAACTGACCTCCCAATGCTACAAAGGAATCATTTTTACCTACAAAATCAGTCTCACAAGCTAAAACAATGGCAACACCAACTGTGTTGTCTGCGTTTATTCTTGTTACAGCAACTCCTTCAGTAGATTCTCTATCTGCTCTTTTTGCTGCAATTTTTTGACCTTTTTTACGTAAAACGTCAATGGCTTGATCGAAATCTCCTGCTGCTTCTAACAATGCCTTTTTACAGTCCATCATTCCAGCACCTGTAGCTTCTCTTAATTTTTTAACATCAGCAGCACTAATCTTTACTGGTTCCATGTTATCTTATTTTTTTAAAGTTGTACTTATTTTGTTTCTTCCGTAGGAGTTGCTGCTTTTACTGCTTCCGCTTTTGGAGCTGCTTCGGTATCTGCTTTCACTTCTTTTGCTGTAGGAGCCTCTTTGGATGCTACTGCAGCTGCTGCTTTTGGCGCTTCTTTGGTTTTTTCCTTGTCCGCTTTTCTGCTAGACAAACCTTCTGCGATTGCATCTGTAACGTGCGTTAACACTCTTTCGATAGATTTAGAAGCATCATCGTTTGCTGGAATTACAAAATCTACCAATCTAGGATCTGAGTTTGTATCTACCATTGCAAAAATTGGAATGTTTAATTTCATCGCTTCTGCAACTGCAATATGCTCTTTCTTAATATCTACTACAAACAAAGCACCTGGAAGACGCGTCATGTCTGAAATAGAACCTAAATTCTTTTCTAATTTCTCTCTTTGACGATTGATTTGTAATTTCTCTCTTTTTGACAATGCATTAAAAGATCCATCTAACTTCATTCGGTCGATAGTTGCCATTTTCTTAACAGCTTTACGAATCGTTACAAAGTTGGTCAACATTCCCCCTGGCCATCTTTCTGTAATGAAGGGCATGCTTACCGATTTTGCTTTTTCAGCAACGATATCTTTTGCTTGTTTTTTTGTTGCAACGAATAAAATTTTACGCCCAGAGTTTGCAATTTTTTGCAAAGCATCTGCACTTTCTTCTATTTTTGCAGCAGTTTTATACAAGTCAATGATGTGTACACCATTGCGTTCTGTATAAATATAAGGAGCCATGTTTGGATTCCACTTTCTTGTTAAGTGTCCAAAATGTACGCCATTTTCTAATAATTCTTGAATGTTTACTTTTGCCATTTTCTTAAATGTGTTTACGTTCTGTTTTGTATCAATAAATAAGTAGTCTTTCGAGTCTTATTCATTTAGATGCTAAACTGTTTTATATTAATTGTGTGTAATAATAACAGTTCCCAACAACATAATCCTGAACTTGTCGAAGGATTAACGTTTTGAGAATTGGAATTTTTTACGTGCTTTCTTCTGACCAAATTTCTTACGTTCAACCATTCTAGGATCACGTGTTAGTAAACCTTCTGGTTTTAATACTAATCTGTGTTCTTCGTTGATTGCAACTAAAGCTCTGGTAATTGCCAAACGAATTGCTTCTGCTTGCCCTGTTACACCACCTCCATAAACATTTACTTTGATATCATACGATTCTAAGTCTCCTGTTAACATTAAAGGTTGCTGTACTTTATATTGTAAAGTTCCTGTTGTGAAATAGTCCTTGTAGTCTTTTTTGTTTACAGTGATATTCCCTTTTCCTTCTGAAAGATAAATACGAGCTACTGCTGTTTTCCTTCTACCGATTTTGTGTACTGTATCCATTATTTAAGATCGTTAAGATTAATAGCTTTAGGTTCTTGACCTGCTTGTTTGTGCTCTCCTCCTGCATATACATACAAGTTTCTGTAAAGTGCTGCTCCTAAAATATTTTTAGGCAACATTCCTTTCACTGCTTTTTCGATCAATCTTGTAGGATCTTTCTCAAACATTTCTGTTGCAGTTAACGATCTTTGTCCACCTGGATATCCCGTATGACGGATGTAAGACTTCTCAGTCCATTTCTTTCCAGTTAAGACAATTTTTTCTGCGTTGATAATCACCACGTTGTCTCCACAATCTACGTGAGGAGTAAAGTTTGGTTTGTATTTACCTCTAATTAGCTTTGCTACTTTAGAAGCTAGACGACCCAACGTTTGCCCGTCTGCATCAACTAAAACCCACTCCTTGTTTACGGTAGCGCTGTTTGCTGATACTGTTTTGTAACTTAATGTGTTCATAATTACACTTTTAGTTTTTGTTTGTTAATAATAATTTATTTTCCTTAAAAAAGGAGTGCAAATGTACTGTTATTTATTTGATTGTCAAAGGGTGAATTGGAATTATCTTTTTTGTGTCTCATTATTTACCCATACAACTAAAATTTAACATCTATTTGTGAAAATAGAAAGTTACTTTTGCACTTCATTTAAAATCTTTTGAAAAAAAAATTGATGCTTCGAATCCTCTTTGTCATAATCTCACTGTTTCTATTTGAAGAGTTTAGTGCACAAGAATCAATTCCAAAAAGAATCTACACTACACAGCTCTTAAAAACTCCAATTGTAATAGATGGAGCTCTTTCTGATGCTGGGTGGGAGGCAGGAACCTGGGCTTCTGATTTTGTTGAAAAAACGCCAGATGAGGGAACACCACCAACTTTTCAAACACAATTTAAAGTACTCTACGATGCAAAGTATTTATACGTTGCCATTCGTGCTTTTGATGATCGTCCAGAATTAATTCAACAACGGTTAACCCGAAGAGACGGTTTTGCTGGAGATCGTGTTAATGTAATTATAGACAGTTATCACGATAAGAGAACCGCTTTTGTATTTACCACTACTGCTGCCGGAGTAAAAGGAGAGGAAATTGCTACCCAAAATGGGAATCAATGGGACGATAGTTGGAATCCTATATGGTATACAAATGCAAAAGTTGATGCCAAGGGATGGACTGCAGAAATGAAAATCCCATTGAGTCAATTGCGTTTTGGAGATGACCGTGCACAAATTTGGGGATTCAATGTTTCTCGAAATATTTTCAGGAAGAATGAACGCTCACTTTGGCAAAGAATCCCCAATGATCAAGCTGGGTTTATTAGCGAATCTGGGGAATTGCACGGGCTCATCAATTTAAAATCACAAAAACAATTAGAAATTCAACCCTTTACTGTTTTACAATATGATACTTATCAACCAGAAGCAGGAAATCCTTACAAAGATGGGAGTGATTTTAAAATAAACGGAGGTCTAGATGCCAAAATAGGAATCACCAATGATTTAACCCTAGATATGACTGTCAATCCAGATTTTGGACAAGTAGAAGCAGATCCAGGTGCCATCGCTTTGGATGGGTTTCAGATCTTTTTTGAGGAACAACGTCCGTTTTTTGTTGAAAATAAAAACATTTTCGATTTTAAGTTTGCCAATGGTAGAGACAATCTTTTTTACAGCAGAAGAATAGGTGGAAGTCCCAATAGAAGCGCAAATATAGCAGCTGGCGAATTTGCAAAAGAACCGCTTAATTCAACAATTTTAGGAGCCGCAAAGTTTTCAGGAAAAACAAAGAACGGTTGGTCTATTGGCGTTCTAGAAAGCATTACAGCCAATGAATTTGCAACGGTAAGACAAGTAGATGGTGAAACCAGGAAAGAGATTGTAGCACCCTTAACCAACTATTTTGTGGGACGCGCACAAAAAGATTTTAACAAAAGAAATTCTTTTGTTGGAGGCATTGTGACGGCTACAAATCGAAATTTAGCAGGCAATTTTTCTGAATTGCACAACGCAGCCTATACAGCTGGAATTGATTTTCAGCACAACTGGAACAACAGGGACTACTATTTGGAAGGAAATACCATTCTAAGCCATGTCAAAGGAAGTAAAACAGCCATCTTAAAAACCCAACAATCCATTGCTCGTTCCTTTCAAAGAATTGATGCAACCCATGTAAATTTAGATCCAGACAGAACTTCTTTAACAGGTACAGGTGGTCGAATTGAAGCTGGAAAGAGCGGTGGTGGAAATTGGAGGTACAATGGAGGTTTTGTGTGGCGTTCTCCAGAATTAGAATTAAATGACATTGGATTTTTACGTCAGACAGATGAGATGATTCAGTATGCAGAACTTCGATATTTATGGCAGGTTCCTACCAAAGTTTACAGGGACATTGAGCTTCGTCTCGAACAGAATACCGCCTATGATTTTGGAGGGAATTTAAACAAATTAAGTACCGAGTTCAGAGGACGATTCAATTGGTTAAACAATTGGGATACCAATATTGGATTTGGGACCAATTCAAATGTTTACGAAAACTCTTTTTTAAGAGGGGGGCCACGCTGGCATTCGCCCAATAATTATTTCCTATACACCTTTTTGGGATCCGATGAAACCCAGAAATTTAGTTTCCGTCTCGGTTATGTTCAATCCAAAAGTCAACAAGAGGTTTCCAAAAGCAATCGCTATGTATTTCGATCCAATTACCAGCCCTTTGATGCTTTTAGCGTTTCTTTAAATACTGAATTCAGAAAGACAATAAACAAAGCACAATATGTTACAACGGTAGCTTTTGATGCTGAAAAAAGATACGTCTTAGGAGAAATAGATAACGAAACTTGGACGACTACATTACGATTGAATTACAGTTTAAGCCCAAATTTTTCTTTTCAGTTCTATGGGCAACCTTTTATAGCTCGTGGAAGATATGCAGCTTTTAAGTATGTAAATAGGCCCGCTGCTTCTCGTTTTGAAGACCGTGTGAATGAATACAATACAAATCAACTTACAGCCGGTTTCGATGCCCAGAACAATGCCATTTACTCGATAGATGAAACTCAAAATGGTCTTGAAGATTATCGTTTTAAGAAACCTGATTTTTCTTTTGCGCAACTGCAAACAAACTTGGTTGTTCGATGGGAATACATTCCGGGATCCGAATTGTTTTTTGTATGGGCAAGAGGAGGGAGTGATTCCGGAAATCCAGAAAGCTCTTTAGGATCCAGTTTGCAAAATCAAATTTTTAACGCCCCACTTCAAGATACTTTTGTCATCAAAGCAACCTATCGATTTGTTCGATAAATAGGGTTTCTTTTTAGAATGAAGGCGCCACTCTAAAACTCATTTTTTCATTTGTAGTAGGATGTGTAAACGCAATAAATTCAGCATGTAAATGCAATCGATCTTGTTTTTTTCCATACAAATCATCGCCAACAATAGGAGCGTTTAAACCATTTTTATGGGCAGCATGAACTCTTAATTGGTGCGTTCTTCCCGTAATTGGATAAAAATAAACACGCGTCTTGCCTTTTTCTCTTCGGATCACTTCCCAGCGTGTTTCTGCCTTTTTCCCATGTTCAAAACAAACCAATTGCTTGGGTCTGTCATCCAAATCGACCCGCAAAGGGAGCGTTATTTTTCCTTTGTCTTCAGTGAAAACACCCTCCAAAAGCGCGACATATCTTTTTTGAATTTTTCTTTTTATAAACTGACTTTGCAAATGTTTATTTGCTTCTTTTGTTTTGGTAAGTAGTAAAATACCCGAAGTAGACATGTCGAGTCTGTGTACAATTAAAGGCCCAGTAGCATTGGGGTACTTTTTTTTGATCCGAGTAGATACAGCATCTGTAATTTCTTTGCCTGGTACCGATAGAAATTCTGCTGGCTTGTGAATCACCAAGAGTACATCATCTTCATAGATGGTTTCTAGGGTTTTGCCTTTCGAAATTTCTTTAATTAGTAAATTTTCGTCCATGGCAATTCCATCCAGCATATGATTCAAAATAGGTTTGCACCGTCCTTGACAAGCGGGATAGAAATTTTTATGTTTTCTAATGGCCGAATTTGGAGAAATTCCCCACCAAAATTCCCCCATACAAACAGGGGTTAACTCATTTTTAAATGCAAATTGCAGTAGTTTAGGAGCTGCACATTCTCCAGCACCAGCTGGAGGTTTTATCGTTGGATTGCTAAAGATATCGAGAAGTGTTTTTGTTTCTTTTTTTTGATTTAAAAAGTTAAATTTCTCAAACAATGTTTTTTGCAGCAATGCAGAGGCTTCTTTTCGTACTTTTTTTAAGGTAGCTATTTCCTGCTCAAAAACATTAAGTTCGCTGCGATTTTTTTCTTCTTTTTGAATATAATAGGCAACCAATTCTTTGTAGAAAAACTGATCGTTGAAACTTTCTTGTTCTAATTTTTGAGACCATTTTTCGAAGGCATCGTTTGTCAAGTTTTTACGAGCCTCTTTTTTGCGAAGTTTTCGTTCTTTCTTTGATAGCGCCATTTTTTTTCGCTGTAGTGCCAAGTCTTCTTCAATTCTTTTGGAAGCTCTTTTCACATGTCTTTTTAAAAAAAGATAGGTTTCATCACTCTTTAATGCCGCTAATTTGGCACTGATAATATTGATTTCTTCTTCTCCTTTTTTATAAAAACTATGCTTCGTTCTCAAGTCAAAAACAGGAGGGACAAATATTTCAGGGCAACTTTCATCTGCTAGTTTTCCAGAAAAAGCCATTAGATATCCCAGTTGATTTGCGTTGTTTTTCACCACCAAAACCCCAAACATTTTACCGATGGCATTTTCTGTAGCGTTTGAATCGAGCCCAAAATTATGGGTAAAGTCTGTTTGAGTCGCCAAGTAGGCTTGTATCTCTTTTGTTGCAATTTCTACAAGTGCATGCGGGGTGTAGTAAAATGGAAATGTGAACTTTTCTGGAAGTTCAATTTTTGAAATGGCTGTTTTAAAAAGTTGGAACTGCTTCAATGAATCGTTTTTTCTTTTATAAAATGGTTGCAACAAATGCTGAAAATATTTTTTTATGCAGTTCCAAATCCATGTTTGGAGATAGTGCTACCCGTGCAATATAATCTTTGTCACCTTCTTTGGTAGTTCCCTGTGTTGAGGTGGCAGGAATGGTCCAATACACTCCGTTTAACTGACCGTAACTCACACAATACTTGCTTTCATTTGGAATTTCAGTAATCATTAACTGGATTAGTTGATGGTTCAACCTTCGTTTGTACTCCTCTCTTTTTTCTGCTGTCGCTCCTTTAGTTGGGAGGTCTAATGAAAAAACAGATGGGGTAAATCCTTGGTTTGCCAAGGCTTCAGAAACAAAATTAATTTTTGCTTCGGGCAATGTTTCTTGAATGTAAGATACAAAAGCACGTGTATTCAGATAGGCGGCTTTAATTCTTTGATTCATAGAAGGCAATTGCTTTGCTAAGCGCTTCATTTGAAGTGCTGTGGCTTGGTTGTCGCAGATTTCTAAATGCTGTGCTATTTTTTTCATCAATGCATTGGTCTTGTGATTTCCCACACAATATCCAGCCGTACATTTTCCGCCGCTCGGGAACTTAGATCCACTAACATATGAAATTGTACGAACAGCAGAAAGGATTTCATCTTTACCAAGAAAGCGCACATTGGGACAGAATGTTTGGTCTAAAATAAAAACGGGATCAATGGCCTTCTTACCACTTTCTGTATTGCGTGTTGCGCTTAAAACAGCTTTCAATTTTAGTAAATCTGGAACTTCTACGCGAGGGTTTGTTGGAATTTCAGCAATGATAAACGGTACTGCATCTTCCTTTGCAATTGCATCTAAAACATGTTCAATGCTTTGCACCATGTCATTTTCACCATCTACGAGTAAATCCACTACTTCCACGTTTTTTATACAGGCAGCAACGCGCCTTGCTTGGTCATTGGTACCCCCGTAGCAGTTGGGAGGCACCACAATTTTAATTGGCTTTCCAGGGTGTGTATCCAATGCATCGTGCACCAATCCCATCATAATTGCATATTGAATCGAGAGCCCACTAGACCCTACTAAAGGTGTGGTGTTTGTTCCAGTAATTTTTTGAATCGCATCTAAAACCAATGTTTTGTTGGCTTTGCAATCTGTTGTTTCAGTATCTAAATCTGCTTGTCCTACGATACGTTTCAAAGCTGTAAGTGAATGGGCAGGTGTCATGGCAATGGTTTCTCTTCTCCGAACGTGCTGTATGGCTGAAATAGATGCTTCGTTGTGAGCTCCATTTATAGCCAAAATACTTCCGAGTTCCCCATAATTATGAATGACAAAATCACAGTTTTTATGAAATTCAAAAAGAGAAAGTTCTTGTTGTGCTGCAATGAAAACTGTACTTCCATCAAAAGGAGGAATGGCAGAGGTACTTTCAATTTGTTTTAGTTCAAATTGATAGCCATATACACGCGTTAGAACATCGGTATCTAAAAAGGAGGGGGGTGTCCCTGAATATAGAATTTGAGTTTTTTTATCTGCGAATGCATTGGTTCTTAGAATTGCCAAAATAGGCATTGTTTGTGACGAAAAACTAATGACATTTTCTGATTTTAGGGTGTTCAATTTGGCAATACTCCATTCAAGTACACAAGACAAAGGATGTCCCAACCGAATATAATCATAAGCTGTTGGTAATTTTTGAAGTGCTTTTGTATCTGAGTTTTTTGTGTTAAATAATACTTCAAACTGCTCTAAAAATTCAGCTTTTGCCAACGATTCATTATAAATATCAAGGCGGTGAGTTGTTAAATCTAACCAGGCTGTTGGTATATTTTCTATGAGCGTTTCTAGATAATTTTTTATTGAATTCCCTTCCATAATTTCACATTAAAATCTGCACGAAATATACATTAATTCGCGGTATTTAAATCCTATTTGTAAGAACGTTTTTGCAACAATTAATCCACTTTTATGAGTTTCATTGTTTTGTTTTTAATTCTTAAGTAGTAAATACCTGTTGGAAAAGCTGACACATCTATTTGATTGTTCGCTGGTGTAAGTTCATTTTTTAATAGGCTTTGTCCTAGTGGTGAAAAGAGTTCGAAAAGAACCTTTTCTGTAATGTTAAAAGTGACGGTATTTTTTGTTGGATTCGGAGAGTATCCAATTGCTTGCGCTGTAGGGTTTATGCCTAAGGCTTCGCATTCAAAATTTTGGAGAACATTGGATGCAGCAGGCGGGTTTAGCAATAGGTTGTTTGTAAGCAACGGACAGTAGCATTCCTTTTCTTCAAGTTGCAATTTTAGCCATGAAAGTGCAACTTGACCAATAACTCCCTCACTTCCACTGGGTGAGTTTGCAACAAAATGGTTGCCGTTGGCAACCTCAAAGAGGAGTTTGTCTGTGGTATTTGGCGTACTGTTGTAATGCACATTTGCGTGTTCTGAGGGCGGTGCTACCAGATCTTCTTCGCCACTAAAGATGAGTAAGGGTACATCGTGACTGAGTGCCGGACTATTAAGATAAGGGCACAAGGCTACTACTGCTGAAATGCTGTTGTCTAGCACTGCCGCTCTTTGTGCGCCGCCGCCGCCCATAGACATGCCACTTACTGCCAATTGGTTGGTATTCAGTGCCCCTTCTAGCGGTGATGCGCTGCGAGTATTTTCTTGTTTGATCGTTTCTAATGCATCCAACAATGCATTGGCGCGCGCTTCCGGGAGATCTACCAAGGAGTTGGTGCCAATAATAATAGTTACAATTCCATGAGATGCATAGAAAGGTCCCCATTCTTCTATACTGGAAGGAAGTGCTGTAAAGCCTGGAACCATTGCAATGCTTGCAAAGGGCCCTGTTCCATTGGTTGGGTAGTAAATTGTGGCACCCGCATAGTCAGGTCCGTTTCGAATTCCGTCGGCTTCAGTAAGCGTTGCTATTTCATAAGGACCCGGATTTGTAAGATTTTCCAATGTAACATTTTCGCATTGTGCGTTCAAAGCACTAGATGCTAAAAGTGAAATAAATAGGAATAGGGTGTGGAAATGCTTCATTAAAGGATCCGGTTAATTGTATTTTTTTTTGGTTCTATTATTGCCTTCATCATGCTCACTTGTTGGGAATTATGATTTCATAGCAATTGTTGCTTGTTTTAATTGTGCTATGGTTTGTGCATCAAGACCATTTTCAATCGGATGTGAGTCATATTGACTACAAGAAACAAATAATATTAAAGATGCTAAAAAAATTGAAAAATAAGGTTTTTGTAATGAATTTAATATGTTCATAATTAAAAATTTGAGGTTTTAATATTCGTTTATTCTCTTTCGATTTTTATAAATCGGCTTACTTTTTCTTTTATTTCGGTTTCAACTTTCACATTTCCGAATTTGGATGGTCAGTCCATTTTTGACCGCTATTTTTATTTAATGTAGCATAACTATTGTATATGCACACTTAGGTGTATTTATTGCTGTTCTTTTTTTGTTTTGTACCATTGCGCAAATACTTCAACGTTCAATGGCCACATTTCAATTGTTTGTTGTAGTTCTAGCATGCGGAGAAGGTTTTTTAAACACCAAAAAAACAGCCCTTCTTTACAAAGCTAAATTAAAAAGGGATGGCTTGTATCTGGAAATAAATAAGTGGGAATATATGGGAATAACTGGGCTTATTTGAGAATAACTGGGAATCGTAAGCTCTAAATTTTTAGGTATTGGAGGGTTTTGAGTCGCTGCAATCTCTGGTATTGCACTCCCAAAAAAAGAAGAGGGCTACCAGCTTGCAGTTGGGGAAAACAACAAATCAATAGGATTGTCAATCTCATACAGGTATTGATACCCTCTGGATTCTTTTGTACAAAAAGGAGTGATAAGCTGGATCATGTTGGCGAATCCCTTGAGCGTTAAAATACAGTAAAAAGTGTGTTGGTCCCTACTAAGAATTCCTTCATCAGATGCAAACAAGCCTAAAATTAAATTGCAATTACGAGGTTTTATAAAAGCTACTTGAGACAAATCCAATGGTTGTTGCTTCTCCATAATGGTTTCTATAAGAAGTGCTCTAAATTGAATGGCTTCCGCCATGTTGAAGTTGTACAGTCGAACAACATGCTCCTCCAGCCCATTTACGTTTTCAATATAATCTAATTCCATTTTCTAGGCCCTTAATGCGCCTCTAGCCAATTGAGCCCCGTCCCCAACTCCACATCCAAAGGAACGCTCATTGAAAAGGCATTTTCCATTTCATATTTGATAATCGGGCGAATGATGTCTAGCTCATCTTTGTGTGCGTCAAAAACCAATTCATCATGCACTTGCAACAACATTTTCGATTTGAAATTTTCTTTTTCAAAGCGTTTGTGAATGTTAATCATTGCCAATTTGATGATGTCGGCAGCAGACCCCTGTATTGGTGCATTCACGGCATTTCTTTCCGCGCCATTTCTCACCATAGCATTTTGCGAATTGATATCTTTTAAATAGCGACGTCTTTTTAAAACCGTTTCTACATAGCCGTTTGCACGTGCAAAATCTACCTGAGCCGCCATATAGGCTTTTAATTTTGGATAGGTTTTATAATAGGTATCTATGAGTTCCTTAGCTTCACTTCGGCTTAAATCGGTCTGATTGCTCAATCCGAAAGCAGACACCCCATAAACAATTCCAAAATTAACAGTTTTTGCATTGCTACGTTGTTCTCGGGTTACTTCCGCAAGGGGTACATCGAATACTTTTGCAGCTGTAGATGCATGAATGTCCTCGCCGTTCTTAAAAGCATTTATCATCGTTTCCTCCTCACTTAATGCCGCGATAATCCGCAATTCAATTTGAGAATAATCGGCTGCAAGAAGCACATGACTTTCATCTCTAGGGACAAATGATTTTCGCACCTCTTGTCCGCGTTTGGTTCGGATGGGGATGTTCTGTAAATTTGGGTTGTTTGAACTCAATCTACCCGTAGCAGCCACCGCCTGCATGTATTGGGTGTGAATTCTTCCTGTTTTTGGATTCACCTCATTGGGCAAAGCATCTACATAGGTACTTTGTAATTTTTTATATTGGCGGTATTCTTGAATGTCTCTAATAATTTGATGGTCTTTGGCCAAGAAAGAAAGCACGTCTTCAGCGGTAGAATATTGTCCTGTTTTTGTCTTTTTTGGTTTGGCAACCAATTGCATGTTTTCAAACAATACAATTCCCAATTGTTTTGGCGATGCAATGTTAAATTCTTCACCAGCTTGCTCATAAATCCCTTTCTCCAGTCGTTCAATATCTGCGGTTAAACTTCCCGATAATTCTTTTAAGAAAGCTACGTTGATGTTGATCCCTTCAATTTCCATGGCCGTGAGCACAGCAACCAACGGAAGCTCCACATCGTTAAAAAGTGCAGCTACATTGCCTCTTTCCAATTCTTTGGTGAAGTGTTCTTTTAATTGCAAGGTAATGTCTGCGTCTTCTACTGCATATTCGGTTTGGTCTGCCAGCGGTACTTGGCGCATCGATAATTGGTTTTTTCCTTTTTTTCCAATCAATGCTGTAATAGAAACGGGTTGGTAGTTTAAGTACGTTTCAGCAAGCATGTCCATATTGTGGCGCATGTCGGGATTGATGAGGTAATGGGCAATCATGGTATCAAACAATTTCCCTTTTACAGTCAGGTTGTAGTTGGACAATACTTTGAGGTCATATTTTAAATTGTGCCCAATTTTTTCAATATGGTCGGCCTCAAAAAAAGGACGAAATTCGTCTAAAATGGCCTCCGTTTCTTTTTGATCTTCCGGAAAGGAAACATAATACCCTTTTCCAATTTCATAAGAAAAAGCAATTCCAATCAATTCTACTTCAAGCGCTTTTAATCCCGTCGTTTCCGTATCAAAACAAACCGCTTTTTGTTGCAGTAATTTCTTCAATAATAATTTTCTGGACAAAGGAGAATCTATATGTTGGTAAAAATGACTGGTGTTTTCAATGGTTTTAAAACCCGCAGCAACTTCTTCTTCAGAAACACTTCCACTGCCAGGTGCAGCAAACAAATCAAATTGTCCATCTGTAGGGGAGGGACTTGCTTTTACAACTGTTTTTTGTTTTTCCGTAGTTGCTTTCGCATCGGTATCCGTTGTTTTCTCAGCGAAGGTTCGCGTAAAATTTACCAGTAAATTCCGAAACTCTAACGCGTTGAAAAGAGTGGTTACTTTTTCTAAATCGGGTTGCTCCAATTCAAAATCTTTGGCATGGAAACTGACCGGAACGTCCAACATAATGGTAGCCAATTTTTTTGAAAGCAATCCTAATTCTTTGGCAGCTTCTATTTTTTCTTTGAGTTTTCCTTTGAGTTCATGGGTGTTGTCCAGCAAATTCTCCATCGAACCATAAGTTGCCAAAAACTTTTTGGCTGTTTTTTCTCCAACACCGGGTAGTCCTGGAATGTTGTCTGCAGAATCGCCCATCATTCCCAGAAAATCAATCACTTGCTCAGGAGTTTCTACGCCAAATTTTTCTTGTACTTCTGGGACTCCCCATACCTCATATCCACCTCCAAAACGTGGCTTGTACATAAAAATATTTTCAGAGACCAATTGGGCAAAATCCTTGTCGGGTGTGACCATATACGTTTTAAACCCTTCTTTTTCTGCTTGCTTTGAGAGCGTACCAATAACATCATCTGCTTCAAAACCCTCTTTCACCATAATGGGAATGTGCATGGCTTTTAGAATTTCTTGAATGTAAGGAACCGCAATTTTAATGGCTTCAGGAGTTTCATCTCTATTGGCTTTATAGGCTTCAAACATTTCTACACGATCTACACTGCCGCCTTTGTCAAAACAAACCGCCAGATAATCTGGCCTTTCACGTTTAATAACATCCAAAAGAGAATTCATAAAACCCATAATAGCAGAAGTATCCAATCCTTTGGAATTGATTCGCGGGTTTTTTATAAACGCATAATATCCTCTAAAAATTAGTGCAAAAGCATCTACTAAAAAAACTCTTTTTTGATCTGACATTGGATTTTTTTTGGCGATTTAGGGCTGTGAGATTGAAGACAGATAAAACAATTTTATCCATAAAAATAGTCACAGCAGTAAAGCTACAAAACTTTCACAGGATGTTCAAATTCATTTGTGTTTAAACGCTATATTTGTTCAATTTTATAAAAACAGTATTTGTATGCGTTGGATTGGAATGATTGTCTTGTTGTTGGTTGTAGTGCTTCTGGAATTGTATGCATTTCAGGCCCTGAAAACCGTTTCAAAAAGTAAAATGATACGTTATTCATGGATATTTGTAAGCCTTGCCGTCTATTTCAACTTTTTATATACAGCACTTACCTATGACAGAACTCAAGGGCAAACGCCCCAGTTTCAAATGGCAATGGGGCTCCTGCTAACAGTTTTATTGCCAAAAATTGTCATTTTATTAGTCTTGTTTGGAGAGGATATTTATCGATTGTTTTTAAAACTCTTTTCCGCACTCTTTTCTGGAGAAACCCAACCCATTGCAAGCAGAAGAAAATTTATTTCTCAAATTGCATTAGGTTTGGCAGCCCTTCCTTTTGCCTCCTTTATTTACGGAATCATTCAAGGAAAGTACAACTATAAGGTCATTAAATACAATCTAAAGTTTCCAGATTTGCCTTCGGCATTTGATGGTTTTACCATTACGCAAATTTCGGACATCCACTCCGGAAGCTTCACCAACAAAGAAAAAATACAGTATGGAGTTGATTTAATCAATGAGCAACAATCCGACATTTTGCTCTTTACTGGAGATATTGTAAACAATAAGGCCGACGAAATGGACAATTGGATTGATGTCTTTGACAAATTAGAGGCCAAATCTGGAAAATTTTCTATCCTTGGAAATCATGATTATGGCGATTATATGGATTGGAAAAGTCCAGTAGATAAAGCAAAGAATTTCCAGGATGTAAAAGACCTTCACAAAAAAATAGGCTTTGATTTATTGTTGGATGCACACCGTTATTTGGAAAAAGATGGCCAAAAAATTGCCCTTTTGGGGGTTGAAAATTGGGGGAAAGGATTTAACCAATCAGGCGACCTTGAGAAAGCCGCCAAAGAAGTTAAAAAAGAAGATTTTAAGATTTTAATGTCGCACGATCCAAGCCATTGGGAGTATAAAGTAAAACAAAATCCATTCAATTATCAGTTGACTTTAAGTGGACATACACACGGTTTGCAAATGGGGATTGAAATTCCGGGATGGATTAAATGGAGTCCTTCACAGTATGTCTACAAACAATGGGCTGGTTTGTATCAAGAGGGCGGAAGATACATTAATGTTAATCGTGGTTTTGGTTATCATGCCTTTCCTGGACGTGTTGGAATTTGGCCAGAAATCACCGTTATTACGTTGAGGAAAGGTTGATAATCAGTCGATTCAATTAGATTTTTGTATCTTTGTAGACTATTGTCTCGTAATTTAAATATTACGACCCCATAAATACTTTGTAGAATGACAAAATTTGGTGAGTTAATAAGTGTTGAAAAACCTGTTCTAATCGATTTCTATTTCGATTGGGATGACATCGATAATGGTGTCGAAACATTACGCGACGTTGCTGCTGCTTTAGGTGACAGTGCCAAAGTGATTAAAATTGACATTAAAAAGAATGAACCCCTTGCAGAAGCTTTGCGAGTCAAAGGCAATCCTACTTTTATGATCTATAAAAATGGCGAAATGAAATGGCGCCAAACAGGAGAGCAAGATGCCAATACCTTGATTGGTATGGTGCAACAGTTCGTTTAAACATACCACACATTTTTTTAAAAAACCCCCAATAATATCTCCTTCTTTTGAGGATGCATTTTTGTGTCTAAAAAACACCCCTACCCAATGCGAAAAGTCACAGGATGTAGGGGGGTAGATTCTGGTTGCGATGTTTTTTTGCTATTCCTGTAAAAGCTCTACATCTTCCGGAACTGTTTCTTGGTTTGGTATAATGTGTTGAAACAATTCGAGGGTGCCATTGAATTCGTCCTGTAGTTTTTTAAAGTAGTCATAGTCGGTTTCATATTCTTGTACTTGCTCAAGAACTCCCCTGTATAGGTAGCGAAACGTTAAATCGAAATCTTCAAAAACCAAATCGAATTCTTCTTTTGTAAAGGTACTGTGCCAAATTAATTTTTCACGAAAGAGTTCAATTAAGGTTTCGGCAGATTTTCTTGCTTTTTCGACCGCTCCCAATTTGTAATACATTTCTGGATATTCTATGGACAAGCTATAATGGTCAAAATCTTTGATCGGCATTTTGTCTAACGATAAATCGAGAATCTCAATGGCCTTTAGGGTGTCTCCTTGAACGGCAAATGCACTTGACAAACGCATTAAACTGTTTCGCATGGAAATAGCGTTCCGTTTGCTTTGTTCGTCCAAATAGATTTTTCCATCGTTGATATTTCTCCAATTCCACTTTTGTACATTTTGGTACATTTTCTCGGGATCTATCCGGCCCATGTCAAACAAACTTTTCTTTCCAATGGGTGTTTTTATAGGAACCAATTTGTAGCCCAAACCATCCAATTGAAGGTAATCTTTCAACCAAATATATTCTTCATCAGCGTTGGAGCCTCCGGTGAAATAAATGGGCTGTTTCCAATCGTTGTTGGCTAAAATATCGAGCATTAAAATTCTGTTTTTGGTAATTCCACGATCAATTTTAATGTCGATGTAGTCTACAATTTTATCAGCGTCTTTTGCTTTTACGATGCCCGATTTGAGGACATTTTCTTTGTTAACGGGTATTCGAATATTGTTGGCAGGCAATATCTTTTCTGGAACATCATCTCCATCCAAATCATAAAAGGTTCGAGAATCTTGACTTTCAATCCAACGCATAAATTTTTGAATTGTAATGATCGCATCTTTTGGAATGGCTCTGAGTTCCTCAAAGTAATAAGCAACATCCAAACTTCCAAATTTGTAGAGGTCATGCGTTAATTGGGACGGAATTGGAGGTGCATCGTAGGTTGCACGCTTCATTTGATCAATATACCAATCGGTTGCAAAAAGACTGGTATTGATCAACTTGACATCTGTTCGAATGCCTTCTACTTCTTGAAGATACCACAGGGGAAAAGTGTCATTGTCTCCAATGGTAAACATAATAGCGTACGGATCGCAAGACTCTAAATAAGCCTGTGCATTCAAATGTGCAGTATAACGATTGGATCGATCGTGATCATCCCAGTTTTGTGCTCCCATTAATACAGGAACGGCAAATAAGGATAGGGTAGAAATTGCCACTGCGATCGTCTTTTTATTTCCATACTTTTTGAGTGCTTCATACAGCGCTAAAACGCCAAAGCCAATCCAAATGGCAAAAATATAAAAGCTTCCAACCACGGCATAATCTCTTTCTCGAGGCTCAAAGGGTTTTGGATTGGTGTAAAAAATAATGGCCAATCCTGTAAAAGCAAAGAACAAGAGCAATGTGAAAAAGTTCTCTTTGTCCCATTTTATTTGATAAAGTAAGCCCATCAATCCTAAGAGGAACGGCAAGAAATAGTAGGTATTTCTTCCTTTGTTTTCTAGTACATAGGAAGGGAGTTTTTGTTGTGAGCCAATTCTGGCTTCGTCAATAAAATCAATACCGCTCAACCAGTTTCCATTATTAATATCTAAGTTTCCTTGAATGTCGTTTTGTCTTCCAACAAAGTTCCACATAAAATAGCGCCCATACATATAGCCAAATTGATAATCGACCATAAATTTTAAGTTTTCACCAAAAGTGGGTCTTCTTTTGCTTTCCTGTGGAATACCAGCAATGGCTTTGTAACGTTCAATAACACTTGGGGAAGGATCTACCATTCGAGGAATAAAGCCCTTGTGCTTGTCCGAATAGTTTTGCAACACATTTTTGTATTTATTGACAATGATATATTTTCCGTTTTTCTTTTCATACTTGGGCTTGTCATCTTTTCTTGGGGTACTGGCATTGATTTCTCTATCATATGAATTTGAATAATACGTATCATAGAAAACATTGGCGTCTCCATATTGTTCTCGATTGTAATAAGCCAATAGCTCGCGGGCACTCGATGGGTTATTTTCGTTAATGGTGGTATTTGCATTGGCTCTTATAGGCAGCATGATCCATGAAGAAAACCCAATCATAATAAAAAGGAGGGATAAAATAAGCGTGTTTGCAGCTACTTTGTCTTTCTTTCGCGTCCAGTTTAATCCAATATAAAACAATGCAATCAATACAATTCCGGCGATAATGGTTCCAGAATTGAAAGGCATACCAATGGTATTGATAAAAAACAATTCTGAAGAACTAAAGAATTGTAAGGTAAAAGGGAATAAAAATTTAAAAACAAACATCAAAACAATCACGGAAACTACAGTGGCAATGGCAGTTGTTTTGAGATTGATTTCTTTGTAGGTTTTAAAGAAATACAACATTACAATGGATGGAATCACCAGTAGTGAAAGAATGTGAACCCCAAAGGACAAACCAACAACAAAACTAATTAATACCAACCACTTATTACCCCTAGGAGTTTGCATTTCGCTTTCCCACTTGAGCCCCAGCCAGAATAGCAGGGCCATTAAAAAAGACGACATTGCATACACTTCACCTTCTACGGCACTAAACCAAAAACTGTCAGAAAATGTATATGCCAAAGATCCAACGACACTGCTTCCTAAAATTGCAATGTATTTCCCGTCTGAGGGTGCGCCTGATTTTAAGGCCAACTTTTTACCCAAGTTAGAAATGGTCCAAAACATAAAGAGAATGGTAAATGCACTTGCAAGTGCAGACATGAAATTGACCATTTTGGCAATTTCAGTTACATCGGTAGTAAACATTGCAAAAAAGGCACCTAGCATTTGAAAAAGAGGTGCTCCAGGGGGGTGTCCTACTTCCAGTTTGATGGCTGTAGAGATATACTCTCCAACATCCCAGGAACTTACGGTAGGTTCAATGGTTAATGAATAGGTAATTAGTGCAATTGCAAAGATAGCCCATCCTAAAATAAGGTCCCACTTTTTGAAGTTTTCTGCTGTCATATATTTTTGTAATAGTCTGTGGCGAATTTAGTAATTTCTACCAATAAAATCTCAATTCATTTTTTTTACCATAAAGAAAACATCATAAAAATTTGTTAAAGAATTTTTTTAAAAAAATGCTTGTAGGATTGAAACTTTGGTTTAAATTTGCACCCGCAATACTGCATTGGCCTATGGTGTAATTGGTAACACACCGGTTTTTGGTACCGTCATTCAAGGTTCGAGTCCTTGTAGGCCAACAAAAAGCTTCAAATTTTAAATTTGAAGCTTTTTTATTTTAAAACAATTTCTAAAAGCCTTAAATCTTAAAAGTCAACATGGGTTTTAAAGCAGATTTAGAAAGATTTTTGGCAACACTTCCATTAAACAAATGCGACAAACCACTTCTTCCATGTGTTGTCAAGGCAATAATGTCTACGTTTTTATTTCTTGAAAAATTTAAAATCCCCTTTTCAACTGAAACATCACAGTAAACAGTAATTGAGTGTTTTGGTAATTTGCAACCCTGAATAAAGTCCTTGATTTTCGTCTCTGCTGCGAAGGTGCTCTCAAATTTATGAGGTGTATTTATTTTTAGTAAATGAATTTTACTTTTAAACAGGTGCGCAAAAGCTAAAAATTTTTCAAAAGCGAGACGGTTCTCTTTGTTAAAATTTGATGCAAACACTAAATCCTTGAGTTTAAATTTTTCAGTGTCTTTTTTGACAACAAGAACTGGTATTTTTGATGTTCTTACCACTTTTTCTGTATTTGAGCCAATGAGTATTTCTTCAAATTCAGAATGTCCTTTGGAACCCATCACTATTAAATCTACATCCAGTTTTTCTCCATATTTTATAATTCCTTCATTTGGTGCTTGAAGTTTAATGATGTGTTCGACCTCGATGTTTTTAGAAAAAATACGCGCTTTAAAACGCACTATTTTTTCTTTTGTTTTTCTGAGATACAAGATGCTTTCTGGAATGCTAAACCGACTTCCTGCAGTCATATCAATAACCCCTGAAGGCAATTCGATCAGGTGAATTAAGTAGATGATGCAATTCGATTTTTTGGCAATTCGATTTGCAATTTTGGAAGCAAATTCGGATTGCTTTGAAAAGTCAATAGGGACTAAAATTTTTTTCATAAAAAAAGAATTTAAGTGAGAACTTCGTTTATTTAAATGTACAAAAAATAATTGACTTGAACTCTTTTTGCTAATTCACAAACATTGTAGTATATTTGCACCGAAATCAGTACAGTTGAGAAAATGAAGGGGACCAAAAGTCCCCTCTTTTTATATTTTAAGATGAACGAAAAGATAAAAGATTTATTAGAAGAAGCACTAGCAGTCAACGAATCTTTGTACTTAATAAGTTTTGAAATATCAACAAACAATAGAATTCAAATTGTTATTGATGGAGATCAAGGAGTTCCCTTGAACGAGTGTATTCGGATTAGTAGAAGCATAGAAAATAATATCGACAGAGAAGTATATGATTTTTCTTTAGAGGTTTCTACACCCGATATTGCCCATCCAATAAAAGTAAAAAGACAGTATGTTAAAAATATCAACAGGATATTAAAGGTAACAACTGCAGCAGAGAATTTTGAAGGAACTCTAGTCGAAGCGACAGATGACGCCATTGTTTTGAAGTGGAAAACAAGAGAACCAAAGCCAATAGGAAAAGGGAAAGTTACTGTAGAGAAAACAGCAACTCTTTTACATACAGAGATTAAAGAAGCAAAAGTGAAGATTTTATTTTAAGCAAAAACGTAATGGAAAATATAGCATTAATTGATTCGTTTTCAGAATTTAAAGATAACAAAAGCATAGACAGGGTAACGCTAATGTCTATTTTAGAAGAAGTTTTTAGAGCCGCTTTAAAAAGAAAATTTGGTTCTGATGATAATTTTGACATCATCATCAATCCAGACAAAGGAGATTTAGAAATTTGGAGAAATAGAGTGGTAGTTGCAGATGGTTTTTCTGAAGATGACAATGAAGAAATAGAATTGTCAGAAGCCAGATTGATTGAGCCAGATTTTGAGATTGGTGAAGACGTGTCTGAAGAGGTAAAGCTAATTGATTTAGGAAGAAGAGCAATCTTGGCATTGCGTCAGAACTTAATTTCCAAAATATTTGAACACGATAGTACAAATATCTTCAAACAGTTTAAAGACTTAGAAGGCGACTTGTACAGTGCAGAAGTGCACCACATTCGACACAATGCGATTATCTTATTGGATGATGAAGGAAATGAAATTGTTTTGCCGAAAAGCGAACAAATACGTTCAGACTTTTTTAGAAAAGGAGATTCTGTAAGAGGTGTCATCAAGTCGGTAGAATTAAGAGGAAACAAGCCAGCAATTATTTTATCAAGAACATCACCCGAATTTTTGAACAAATTATTTGAGCAAGAAATTCCAGAAGTTTTTGACGGTTTAATTACGGTAGAACGTGTGGCTAGAATTCCTGGCGAGAAAGCCAAAGTGGCCGTAGATTCTTATGATGATAGAATTGACCCCGTTGGAGCTTGTGTGGGGGTAAAAGGGTCTAGAATTCACGGTATTGTTCGTGAGTTAGGAAACGAAAATATTGACGTTATTAATTACACAAAAAATGAACAATTGTTTATTTCAAGAGCCTTGAGTCCTGCAAAAGTGACCTCGATAGAAATTGAAATGTATGAAGAAGAACGCAATGGGAAAAAAGGACGTGTAAGCGTACTATTAAAACCAGAAGAAGTTTCAAAAGCAATTGGTAGAGGTGGTGTAAATATCCGTTTGGCAAGTGAATTAACAGGTTACGAAATAGATGTTCAAAGAGAAGGTTTAGAAGAGGAAGATGTTGAGTTAACTGAATTTACCGATGAAATCGAAGATTGGATCATTGTTGAATTCAAGAAAATTGGTTTAGATACTGCGAGGGGCGTTTTAGATGCAAGTGTTGCAGAATTGGTAAAAAGAACCGACCTAGAAGAAGAAACCATTGTAGATGTTCAAAGAATCCTGAAAGAAGAATTCGAAGAATAAGCAATACGAAATGAATTAAAGTAAAAAGTTTATTTTTACAGAATTAAAGGCTAAAATATATTATATGTCTGAAGGCAAAACAATGAGGCTTAATAAAGTTTTAAGAGAATTAAATATTTCTCTAGATAGGGCTGTAGAATTTCTAGAAAAAAACGGACACGACGTTGAGGCTAGACCTACTGCTAAAATATCTGGAGATGTATATCAAGTTTTACTTGATGGTTTTCAAACTGACGCAAGCAAAAAAGCAGCATCTAAGGAAGTTGGTGAAGAAAAACGAAAAGAGAAAGAAGCGATTCGTTTGGAACATGAAGCTAAATTAGAAAAGAAAAGAGCAGAAGAAGAAAAGAAAGAAGAAGTTGTTTTAAAAGCCAAAGCCGAAAAATTAGCATTTAAGACCGTTGGTAAAATAGATGTTACAAACCCATCTGGCAAAAAACAGCCAAAAGCAGCAGCCCCTGTTGTGGAAACAGAAAATGTGGTTGCCCCTGCTACAGCTCCCTCAAAAGAGGCCCCTAAAGTTGTCGTAGAAACCTCCAACGAAGAAAAGCCCAAAGTCGCAGCAAAAGAAGCTCCCAAGAAAATGACTGCTGTTGAAAAAGAAGCGACACCAATTGTTGCCAAACAAAAAGGAGTAGAAGAAAAAGGAGAAGAAGTAACCGCAGAAAATGCAGAAGCATTGGTTACGCAATATAAAAAGTTAGACGGTCCCAAGATTACAGGAAAAACAGTTGACTTAAAACAATTCGAAAAACCGAAAAAGAAAAAACCAGAAGCAAGGCCTGCCAACGCAAACGATACGCGAAAGAAACGAAAGCGAATTAACAAGCCAACGACACCAGCTAGAACTGGAGGTGGAGGAGTCGGAAGACCCCAAGCAAGAAGCGGAAGTGGAAAACCACCTTTTAATAGAGGTAGGGGAAATCAAGCTCCCATTAAAAAAGAGGAGCCTACAGAAGCAGAAATCCAAAAACAGGTAAGAGATACTTTGGAGAAACTCCAAGGAAAATCTAGCAAAGGAAAAGGAGCAAAATACCGTAGAAATAAAAGAGAAGCACGAAGAGAGCATACAGAAGCAGAGCTTGAAGCACAATCATTAGACAATAAAATCTTAAAAGTAACCGAGTTTGTTACGGTAAGTGAAGTTGCAATTATGATGGATGTTCCGGTTACAAATATTATTTCTTCTTGTATGATGCTTGGAATGATGGTGACCATGAATCAGCGTTTGGATGCAGAAACTTTGGTAATTGTTGCTGAAGAATTTAACTACACGGTAGAATTTATAGGAGCTGAAGTAGAAGAAGCAATTGAAGAAGTTCAAGACAAACCCGAAGATCTTATTACACGTGCGCCAATTATTACGGTAATGGGGCATGTAGATCATGGAAAGACATCTTTACTAGACTATATTAGAAAAGCAAATGTAATAGAAGGAGAAAGCGGAGGAATAACCCAACATATTGGAGCTTATTCTGTGACCGTTGGCGATCAAAAAATTGCATTTTTAGATACACCAGGTCACGAAGCATTTACAGCAATGAGAGCTCGTGGTGCGCAAGTTACCGATTTAGTAATTATTGTTGCCGCAGCAGATGATGATGTGATGCCGCAAACAAAAGAGGCAATTTCTCATGCACAAGCTGCAGGAGTGCCAATTATTTTTGCCATAAATAAGATTGACAGGCCCAACGCCAATCCAGACAATGTAAAAACGCAATTAGCTGCGATGAATTTGTTAGTTGAAGATTGGGGTGGTAGTATTCAATCACAGGATATTTCGGCAAAAACAGGAGAAGGAGTTCAAGAATTGTTAGAAAAAGTTTTATTAGAGGCAGAGGTTTTAGAATTAAAAGCCAACCCAAATAAAAATGCGGTTGGTGCTGTAGTGGAAGCATTACTCGACAAAGGTAGGGGGTATGTTTCTACAATCCTAGTACAAGCAGGAACTCTAAAAATTGGAGATTACTTATTAGCAGGGAAACACAGTGGAAAAGTAAGGGCCATGTTTGATGATAAAGGAAACAACTTAAAAGAAGTTGGTCCTTCAACGCCTGTATCTATCTTAGGATTGGATGGAGCGCCACAAGCAGGAGATAAATTCAATGTATTTGATGATGAACGAGAAGCAAAACAAATTGCTTCAAAGCGTTCTCAATTACAACGTGAGCAATCGGTTCGAACTCAGAAAACATTAACGTTGGATGAAATTGGACGTAGAATTGCATTGGGAGACTTTAAAGAGTTGAACATCATTCTAAAAGGAGACGTAGATGGTTCCGTAGAAGCATTGACAGATTCTTTCCAAAAATTATCAACCGAGGAAATTCAAGTAAATATTCTACACAAAGGAGTTGGAGCCATTACAGAAAGTGATGTCTTGTTAGCAACCGCTTCCGATGCAATTATTGTAGGTTTTAACGTTCGTCCACAAGGAAATGCGAGAGTCATCGCAGATAGAGAAGAAGTCGATATTCGAACATACTCTATTATTTATGATGCAATTGGTGACTTGAAAGATGCCATGGAAGGGATGTTATCTCCAGACATGAAAGAAGAAATCAGTGGGAACGTTGAAATTAGAGAAGTGTATAAAATTTCTAAAGTTGGAAACATAGCAGGGTGTATGGTCATCTCTGGTAAAATCTTTAGAGATTCTAAAATTAGAATTATTAGAGATGGAATCGTAGTTCATGATGGTGTATTAACCTCTCTAAAGCGTTTTAAAGACGATGTAAAAGAAGTAACCAAAGGATACGATTGTGGTCTTCAGTTAAAAGGCTATAATGATATTGAAGTAGGTGATACCATTGAAGCCTATAAAGAAGTAGCAGTAAAGAAAAAATTGAAATAATATTTTTCAATACAGATCAAAAAAAAAGCCGCAATTTGCGGCCTTTTTTTTGATCTGTAGTTTTTTAATTACTCATGGGAATAATAATCGCCCCTGAAAATTTTTTACTTATTGCTCTCAATCCTCTGGAAGCTTCTAAGGTTGTTTTGTAACTGCCAACTTGTATTTTCCATTCTGGTGCATTGTATTTTAAGTAAGTCTCTATGGATGGAAATTCATTGCGAAATTTATCTCTAATGGTCTTCACACGTTTTTCACTGCCGTTAAAAAGCTGAATGCGGTAGCCAATACCTTTGTATTCATTATACACTCTTTTCTTTTCAATCATACTGCGAATACTTTCATTATCATTGCTTTGTGATTGTGCGCGACTGGTGAAATTCCCCAAGCAAAATAGGCATGCAAAAGTGAGTATAATGGCTTTGATGTTCATCATTTTTTTTCTTTTTACAAAAGTAATAACTTGTCGTATAATATCTTGCAAAAAATCTTATTTAGAATTGTTATAAATTAATATTTAAGATTCCTTTCGCTTTTTAAAATTTAGCAATAAGTAGTACTTTTGTGCAGCTGAATCATGGGTTGATTTTGAATCAGTTTTTAACTAGAATATTTTAAATTATAGTTGTAAATATGAAAAGTGTAGCATTGCACAATAGACTTACAAGTTTGCTTTTTAAAAGTATCACATTTCTTTTATTATTCGCATTCACGATTACCTCAAACGCACAAGATGTAGACGAGGCACGTCACAAAGAAGGAAGGAAATTATTTAAATCTCAATGTGCTTCTTGTCACAAGTTAGACAAAAAGTTGATTGGGCCAAAATTAGGCGGTGTGGAATCTCGTAGAGAGAACGACTGGCTAAAGTCTTGGATTAAAAACAACGCAGCATTAAGAGCTTCAGGAGATGCAGATGCCATTGCCATTTATGAAGAATACAATGGTTCTGTGATGACCGCTTTTCCTGCGCTAACAGATCAAAATATTGATGATATTTTATACTACACTACAGTTGGTGAAATTAAAAAAGTTGCTGAGGTAAAACCGGAAGGAACTTCAACTGATGGTGCTACAGGAGGAGGTGCTCCTTCATGGGTAATTATGATTTTGGCTGCGGCTATTATTGTTGCCTTTATTATGATTGCTTCATTGTTAAAGCAAGTCAATGAGTTAAAAGGAAATAAAAAGCCAGAAGTACAGTCAAATCTTAAAAGAGACTTACAAGAGTTATGGGTTGGGATTCAAAAGAATACATTTTTACATGTGTTGTTTGTCATCTTTGCACTGTTGATGTCTGCCTATGTAGTATTTGGAACCTTGTTTAGTGTAGGAGTAGATCAAGGATACCAGCCAGTGCAGCCTATTGTATTCTCTCACAAAATACATGCAGGAGACAATAAGATCGATTGTCAATATTGTCACTCTTCTGCAAAACACAGTAAGCACTCTGGAATTCCTTCTGTAAATGTTTGTATGAATTGTCACAAAAGTATTGCTGAAGTTGCAGACAATACCGTAGTTGTCTTAGAAGACAGAACGTTAGAGAAAGCAGAATTAGACAAAGAAATTGCGAAGGTATATCGCGCAGCAGGTTGGGATGCAGACAAATTAGAATACACAGGTGATACAAAACCAATCAAATGGGTACGAATTCACAACCTACCAGATTTCGTATATTTTAATCACTCACAGCACGTTACTGTTGCAGGTGTTCAATGTCAGAAATGTCATGGTCCAGTAGAAGAAATGGAAGAGATGTATCAACACTCTCCGTTAACAATGGGTTGGTGTATAGACTGTCACAGAGAAACAGATGTAGATTTAAAAGGAAATGAATATTATGCAAAAATTCACGAGCAATTGGCTAAAAAGTACGGTGTAGAAAAAGTTACAGCGGCTCAATTAGGTGGGTTAGAGTGTGGTAAATGTCATTATTAATCAAAGAAGAAAATTGTTTTTTGTTGTAATGAAAAGAACGATAAAAAACTAAAAACTAATACCAATAAGTAAATGGCTTCAATCAAAAAATACTGGAAAAGTGTTGAAGAACTAAAAGATAGTTCTGTTGTTGAAACGCTAAGTAAAAATGAATTTGTAGAAAACATTCCTACAGATGACTTTTTAGGTGATAAAGAAACACTTGAGACTTCTGCTACTTCGCGTAGAGACTTCTTAAAGTATGTTGGCTTTACAACCGCAGCAGCATCTTTAGCTGCCTGTGAAGGACCGGTAATTAAATCGATTCCTTATGTTGTAAAACCAAACGACATTATTCCTGGAGTTGCAGACTGGTTTGCAACAACCGTAGCAGATGGATACGATTTTGCAAATGTTTTAGTAAAAACAAGAGAAGGTCGTCCTATCCAAATCATGCCCAACAAAGAGGCAAATGGAACTACAAATGCAAGAGTGCAAGCTTCTGTGTTGTCTTTGTATGATGAAAGCCTTCGTTTGAAAGAACCTACCAAAGGAGGTAATGCAATTTCATGGGCAGATGCCGATGCAGAAATTGGAACTACCCTAGCAGCCCTAAGAGATGCAAAAAAGCCGGTTGTTTTATTAACAGGTACCATGGCAAGTCCTTCTTCCTCAAAAATTGTAGAAGAATTTACAGCAGCGTATCCAAATGTAAAGCATGTGGTGTACGATGCCGTATCAGAAAGTGGTGCTGCAGATGCTTTTCAAGAAGTTTACGGTAGAAGAGCATTGCCAAATTATCACTTAGACAAAGCCGAGGTAATTGTTTCATTTGAAGCAGATTTCCTAGGGGATTTTCATGGAGGTTTTGAGAAAGCATATGTCGCTGGAAGAAAGCCAGAAAATGGAAAAATGTCTTACCATGTTCAATTAGAAAGTAACATGTCATTAACGGGTGCTAATGCCGACAAGCGTATGGTTGTAAAACCATCCGATCAAGTGTTTGCGCTTTTAAATTTATACAACGCTATCTCTGGGAACAAGGTAGCTTCCAAAGCTACTGCCCAAGATGCAGCCATTAAAAAATTAGCAACTACCTTGCAGAAGGCGGGTTCTAAAGCTGTTGTTTTAACAGGTTTAAATGATAAAAATGCACAATTAATTACTTTAGAAATCAATCGGATTTTAGGAAGTGAAATTATAGATGTAACAAATACCTTAAACATTCGCCAAGGAAACGATGCTGATGTTGCGCAAATGATTGCAGATTTGAAATCTGGAACGCTTGCAGGGCTTATCTCATACAATGTAGATCCTGTTTATAGTTTAGCAAATGGGCAAGAGTTTGCAACGGCTTTACAAGATAAATTTTCAGTTGCAATTGCAGTCGAGAATACCGACACCGTTGCTGCTTCAAATTATGTATTACCCGCAACTCACTTTTTAGAGAGCTGGGGCGATGTCTCTATTTCGGAAGAAAACTATAGTTTGGTACAACCAACCATTCAAAAACTATTCAAAACAAGACAAATTCAAGAAATTTTACTCGCTTGGTCAGGAAGTTCAACTTCTTACTACGAGTACTTAAAATCTTTTTGGTCTGCAAATGTGTTGGACGGAGCTTCATGGAATACTGCATTGCACAATGGTTTTTTTACAAAAGAAGTTTCCAAAACGGTTGCATTAAAATCGGTATCACTCTCAGATGCTACTGCCGCTTTGTACCGCTCAGTAAAAGCTTCAGAATTTGAATTGGTGCTTTATACTTCTACTGGTTTAGGAGATGGAAAACAAGCAAACAACCCTTGGTTGCAAGAATTTCCAGATCCATTAACCAGAGCTTCTTGGGACAATTACATTACTATGTCCATGGCAGATGCCAAGAGATTAGGTTTTTCAAATCCAGTAAAAGATAACGGTGCGATTGACGGAGATTATGCAAATTTGACACTTAATGGAGTCACTGTTGCCAATGTTCCTGTTTTAATCCAACCCGGTCAAGCGCCAGGATCTATCGGTCTTGCCTTAGGGTATGGTAGAACACTCGGTTTTAAAGATGAAATGAAAGTAGGAGTCAATGCCTACCCATTATACATAGATGCGAACACAGTTCAATACGGTGTTGCGATCGAAAAAGTAAGTGGAACCCATAAATTTGCTTGTACACAAGTACAAAAAACAATTGCAGGACGTCACGATATCTTAAAAGAAGTTTCTTTAAAAGATTATGTGAATATCGATCCAAAAGACCACAAGAACGGTTGGAACATTCCAGCGATGGTTTCTTACGATCACCAGGAAGTAGAAGCAAAGTCCATTGATTTATGGGCAGAGCACAATCGAGAAGTTGGACACCATTTTAATCTTTCTATCGATTTAACCTCTTGTACAGGTTGTGGATCCTGTGTTGTAGCATGTCATGCAGAAAATAATGTACCGGTAGTTGGTAAAAATGAAGTACGAGTAGGTAGAGATATGCACTGGTTGCGTATTGATAGATACTATTCTTCAGGAGTAGAAGAAGACTATAAAGCAGCAACAGGTCACGAGCCAACCTCTCCAAAAGTGAGAAAGTTTGCCACAGACGAATTGGGCTTAAGTAGAGCTGATATGTACGCTGCCATTGAAACAGAGGCAGAAAACCCTCAAGTTTCTTTCCAGCCTATGATGTGTCAGCACTGTAACCACGCTCCTTGTGAGACGGTTTGTCCAGTAGCTGCAACAACACACAGTAAACAAGGTCAAAATCACATGGCTTACAACAGATGTGTGGGAACAAGATATTGTGCAAACAACTGTCCATATAGAGTACGTCGTTTCAACTGGTTCAATTACTCGAACAACAATGAGTTTGACTTCCATATGAACAACGAATATGGTAAAATGGTTTTAAATCCAGATGTTGTTGTGCGTTCAAGAGGGGTAATGGAAAAATGTTCTATGTGTATTCAAATGACACAAGCTACCATTTTGAAAGCCAAGAAAGAAGGAAGAAAAATTGAAGCAGGAGAATTTGCCACAGCTTGTTCATCAGCATGTACAACTGGATCTTTACAGTTTGGTGATGTGAACAATGAGAAAGAAGTTGTTACAAAATTAGCCGCAGATAAAAGAGCCTATCATGTTTTAGATTATCTACAAACGAAACCGAATGTAGTGTATCAAGTGAAGGTGAGAAATACAAACGAAGCGTAATTAAAAATTAAGATATAAAAATATGTCTCATTACGAAGCATCCATTAGAGAACCTTTAGTATTAGGTGATAAAAGTTATCACGATATTACGGAAGATATTGCAAAACCTATTGAAGGTAAGGCAAATAAAAATTGGTATATAGCTTTCTATATTTCCTTAGCAGCCATGTTATGGGGATTTGGTTGTATCTTTTATACTGTTGGAACCGGAATTGGAGTTTGGGGATTGAACAAGAACATTGGATGGGCTTGGGATATTACAAACTTTGTATGGTGGGTAGGTATCGGTCATGCTGGAACCTTAATTTCTGCAGTACTATTACTATTCCGTCAAAAATGGAGAATGGCCATTAACCGTTCTGCGGAGGCCATGACAATCTTTGCCGTTTTTCAAGCAGGATTGTTCCCAATTATTCACATGGGGAGACCTTGGAATGCCTATTGGGTATTGCCAATTCCGAATCAATTCGGTTCCTTATGGGTAAACTTTAACTCACCATTACTTTGGGATGTTTTTGCAATTTCTACCTACTTATCAGTATCACTCGTTTTCTGGTGGACAGGTTTACTTCCGGATTTTGCGATGATTCGTGACAGAGCTGTAAAGCCATTTCAAAAGAAAATTTATGCTTTACTATCATTTGGTTGGTCGGGTAGAGCAAAAGACTGGCAACGTTTTGAAGAAGTATCTTTGGTATTAGCAGGTTTAGCAACTCCATTAGTGCTTTCTGTTCATACCATTGTATCCATGGACTTTGCTACCTCTATTAATCCAGGTTGGCACTCTACTATTTTCCCTCCTTATTTCGTAGCAGGAGCAATTTTCTCAGGATTTGCAATGGTACAAACGTTATTAGGAATCATGAGGAAAGTGACCAATATGGAAGAATACATTACCCGTATGCACATTGAGTATATGAATATTGTAATTATCCTTACTGGGGGTATTGTAGCTGTAGCTTATGCAACAGAATTCTTTATCGCATGGTATACCGGATCTCCTTATGAAAATTACACGTATTTATCTGTAGGTGCTGCCACAGGACCTTATGCCTGGGCATTCTGGTCATTGATCATCTTCAATATCATCACTCCACAATTATTATGGTTCAAAAAAATAAGAAGAAGTTTCATATGGACTTTCATTATTTCAATTGCTATTAATATAGGGATGTGGTTCGAACGTTTTGACATTATTGCGATTGTTTTAAGTAAAGGGCACTTGCCTTCTACATGGTGGCGTTTTGAGCCTACCTTCGTAGATGTTGGTATCTTTATTGGAACCATTGGTTTCTTCTTCGTATTATTCTTATTGTACGCAAGAACATTCCCAGTAATCGCACAAGCGGAAGTAAAAACTATTTTAAAATCTTCGGGTGAATTTTACAAGAAGAGAAGCGAACAAGGAATTCCTACTAAGCCAGCCATTGTTGTTTTAGATGCAGCGAGCAAGAAGGAAGATTCTGATAACAATTTAAACGGATAATTATGGAATCATCAAAAGTTATTCACGCGTTTTATACCGATGACGAAGTGCTGTTAGATGCAGTAAAAACTGTAAAAGCAGCACACCATCACATTGAAGAAGTATTTTGTCCATTCCCTGTTCACGGCCTAGACAAAGCCATGGGATTAGCACCAACCAGACTTGCCATTACTGCATTTTTGTATGGAATTACAGGTTTAGGTTTTGCTATCTGGATGACCAATTATATGATGATTGACAACTGGCCACAAGACATTGGTGGAAAACCAAGTTTTAGTTGGGCAGAAAACATGCCAGCCTTTGTGCCAATCATGTTTGAATTGACCGTATTTTTTGCAGCCCATTTAATGGTAATTACTTTCTATATGAGAAGTAGAATATGGCCTTTTAAAGATGCAGAAAATCCAGATCCAAGAACCACAGATGACCATTTTTTAATGGAAATTCCAGTGCACAACAACGAAGCAGAACTAACTTCTTTGTTAAGTGAAACAGGCGCAGTAGAAATTAACGTAGTAGACAAGCATTAATCAATAGATAATGAAGAATTTTAAATTAATTATCGCTTTAGTAATTGTTGCAAGTTTAGCTTCTTGTGGCGATAAGAGAACTCCCCAAATGCAATACATGCCAGACATGTATGAATCGACTCCTTACGATACAGATGCAGAAAATGGTCTGAATGGAAATCCTGTGAACCGCAAACCAGTTGCTGGAACCATCCCAAGAGGAGGACACCCTGCCTATGATATTGCAGATACCAATGAAGGATATGAGAAAGCGAAAGCAGACCTAAAAAATCCTTTAGAGCGTAATGAAGCAAACTTGGCCAATGGAAAGGCAATGTACACCATATATTGTACTTCTTGTCATGGTAAAAAAGGAGATGGAAACGGACATTTATCCAAAACTGAGAAATTCTTAGGAATCCCTAATTATAAAGATAGGGACCTTACAGAAGGGAGCATTTATCATGTTTTAATGCACGGTAAAAACTTAATGGGTTCTCATTCCTCTCAATTAACATACAAGGAACGTTGGCAAATTGTTCAATACGTAGAAGTTTTACGTGCAGATTTGTTAAAATAAGTTTAAAAAAGAAAGAATACGAAAGATATGTATCAATTCTCAGGTAGATTAAAAACATTCTCACTAGCCCTCATAATATTAGGGTTTGTTGGGTTGGCGTATAGTTTTTATAATGGCTCTCAAAAGACATTAGAAGACGCAAAACATGCAATTGAAGCTGCAAATAGTGACGCTCATGGAGCTGGTCATGGTGAGGCAGCAACACCTCATGCAGCGGAAGCAGGTCATGATTCGCATGCACTAAAAACAGATAAAGAAGCACATGCTTCCGAAGACAAAGATACATCTCATGGTGATGTACATGCTAGTTCAGAAGCACACGGTACATCTCACGATGACGAACATGCCACGCATGTTTTACATCAATTACAAAACAGACCTTGGTCCGCATTTTATGTAGCCTTGTTCTTCTCTTTAGGATTGACACTATTGGTACTAACGTTTTATGCAATTCAACGTGTTGCACAAGTTGGTTGGTCAGTAGTCATCTTAAGAGTGATGGAAGCAATTACAGCAAACTTACTGCCAGTATCGATTATTATGATTCTTGTTTTGGCAGCTTCAGTAATGCACATCAACCACTTATTTCCATGGATGGCAGAAGGCGTTTTTGATCCCGAAAGCGACAAGTATGATGCTATTATTGACGGAAAATCGATATGGATGAATGCTACCGGCTTTATGTTAAGAAGTATCGCTTACCTTGTCATATGGAATGTTTATAGATTCTTAATTCGAAAAGGTTCTATCAAAGAAGATACTGCAAATGACGGCAACAAAACCTATAAGAAAAACTATAACATGTCTGTTGTTTTCTTATTCTTATTCATGATCACAGAATCAATGATGTCTTGGGACTGGATTATGGGATTAGACCCACACTGGTTTTCCACATTATTTGGATGGTATGTATTGGCAACATTATTAGTAAGTGCATTAACAGTAATTGCGTTTGTAACCATCTACTTACGTTCTAAAAATGCCCTGCCTGGAATCAATGACAGTCACATTCATGATTTAGCAAAATTCATGTTTGGTTTCTCTGTATTCTGGACCTACTTATGGTTTGCACAATTTATGTTAATCTGGTATGCAGACATTCCAGAAGAAACAACCTATTTCGTAGCACGATTTACAGAGTATAAGTTACCCTTCTTAGGAATGGTTGTGATGAACTTTGTATTCCCAATATTACTATTAATTAATAGCGACTTTAAAAGCAGGCCTTGGTTTGTGTTTATTGGAGGAGCAGTTATCTTAATGGGACATTATGTGGATGTATTTGTCATGGTTATGCCATCAACAGTAGGCGCTCAGTGGTCTTTTGGAATCCCTGAATTAAGTGCAATCTTTTTCTTTATAGGATTGTTTATCTATACTACGTTTAGTGCATTTGCAAAGGCAAATCCAATTGCGAAAGGAAATCCATTCTTAAAGGAGAGTGAGCATTTTCACTATTACAATATCGAACACACAGGAGAAGGATCTGGAGATCACCATTAATAATCATTGAATTAAAAAATTAAGACAAAATAAATATGTTAGCTTTATTTTATATTTTTATAGGTGTTGCAATTGGAGTCAGTTTTTGGCAGATTACCAGAGTAATGAACTTACGATCGGTGATCGCAGACGATCACGATAATGACAAACAAGGAAAGTACTTTTTAGCCTTTACGGTATTCTTCTATGCAATGATGATTTATTGTCTATTAGCAATGAATGTACTGATGTTGCCAGAATCTGCTTCTATCGAAGGAGAACATGATGACAATCTTTTTGATATTACATTTTGGTTGATTGGTATTGTTCAATTTATCATGCAGTTTTTAATCTTCTATTTTACCTACAAGTATAGAGGAAGAAAAGATAGAAAAGCAAAATTCTTCGCAGACAGTCACCAATTAGAAATTATTTGGACCATTATACCAGCAGCAGTATTGGTGGTTTTAATTGGATACGGATTGTGGCAGTGGAATGAAGTAATGGATTTATCCGAAGAAAAGGATGCCGTTGTTATTGAAGTGTATTCACAGCAATTTAGATGGGATGCTCGTTATGCAGGAGAAGACAATACCTTAGGTTTAGGAAATGTTAATTATATAGACATTGATAACCTCAATACCATGGGTGTAGATATGTCAGATCCTAATGCACAAGACGATAAACAAGTAACAGAATTGGTACTTCCAAAAGGAAGAAAAGTACACTTTAAATTCCGTTCACAAGATGTACTCCACTCGGCATACATGCCGCACTTTAGAGCGCAAATGAATTGTGTGCCCGGAATGGTAACTGAGTTTGGTTTTACACCCAAGTATACTACTGAAGAAATGAGGTTGAATCCAGAAGTTATGGACAAAACAAATGCAATTAATAAAATTAGAAAAGCCAAAGGAGAAGATCCTTATGAGTTTGATTACCTACTTTTATGTAATAAAATTTGTGGACAAGCCCATTTCAACATGCAAATGAAAATTACTGTCTTAGAACAAGATGAGTATGACAAGTGGCTTGCAGCCAGACCAACATTAGCAGAAGTAATTAAAAAATAATTTAGACACTACAAATCAATAAGATTATGTCAGAGCACCATCATAAAGAAACATTTGTAACAAAATATATTTTCAGTCAAGATCATAAAATGATTTCGAAACAATTCTTGGTAACAGGAATGTTTATGGGAATTATAGCGGTTTTAATGTCCATGCTATTCCGTTTACAACTCGCTTGGCCAGACACCTCATTTACGATTGTGGAAGCCTTCCTTGGATCGCATCAAACAAATGGGATCATGGATCCAGACATTTACTTAGCCCTTGTACCCAGTGATGGTACTATTATGGTATTCTTTGTACTTACAGCAGGACTAAGTGGTACTTTTTCAAATTTATTAATTCCATTGCAAATTGGTGCAAGAGATATGGCCTCAGGATTTCTTAACATGATCTCCTACTGGTTGTTCTTTTTATCAAGTGTTGTCATGGTAATTTCTTTGTTTGTAGAAGCTGGACCCGCAGCTGCAGGTTGGACCATATACCCTCCATTATCTGCATTGCCACAAGCAATACCAGGATCAGGAGCAGGAATGACCTTATGGTTGGTTTCCATGGCGATCTTTATTGCTTCTTCATTAATTGGAGCACTTAACTACATCGTAACTGTTTTAAACCTACGTACAAAAGGAATGCACATGACTAGATTGCCGCTAACAATGTGGGCATTCTTTATTACTGCAATCATTGGAGTAGTTTCATTCCCAGTTTTGCTATCTGCAGCCCTATTGTTACTCTTCGATAGAAGCTTTGGTACCTCTTTCTTTCTATCAGATATTTTTATCTCTGGTGAAGTATTGCACTATCAAGGAGGATCCCCTGTATTATTTGAACACTTATTTTGGTTCTTAGGACACCCAGAAGTATATATTGTACTATTGCCGGCATTGGGAATTACCTCAGAAGTAATTTCAACCAATTCAAGAAAACCAATTTTTGGATACCGTGCAATGATTTTGTCTATTATGGCCATTGCATTCTTATCCACAATTGTTTGGGGACACCACATGTTTATTTCAGGAATGAATCCTTTCTTAGGATCTGTCTTCACATTTACAACCTTGTTAATTGCAATTCCATCTGCTGTAAAAGCATTCAATTACTTAACGACCCTATGGAAAGGAAATCTCCAATTAAATCCAGCAATGTTATTCTCTATTGGGTTGGTTTCTACATTCGTAACAGGAGGATTAACTGGATTGGTTCTAGGAGATTCAGCATTGGATATCAACATTCATGATACTTACTTCGTAGTCGCTCACTTTCACTTGGTAATGGGCGTCTCTGCAATTTTTGGAATGTATGCCGGGGTTTACCACTGGTTCCCAAAAATGTATGGTCGAATGATGAACAAAGCCTTAGGATATTGGCACTTCTGGATCACAATTATTTGTGCCTATGGAGTATTTTGGCCAATGCACTTTATAGGTTTGGCAGGATTACCAAGGAGATATTATACCAACACAGAATTCCCAATGTTTGACGATTTAGCAGACATCAACGTGGTTATTACAATATTCGCTTTAGTGGGAGGTGTGGCACAACTTATTTTTATCGCCAACTTCTTTATCTCTATGTACAGAGGACCAAAAGCAACGCAAAACCCATGGAAATCGAACACTTTAGAATGGACAACCCCAGTAGAACATATTCATGGAAACTGGCCAGGGAAAATACCAGAAGTACATCGTTGGGCTTATGACTACAGCAAGCGTGTAGATCCAGACGATGATGATAGTGATTTCTTGCACGGTGAAGACTTTGTGTTACAAACAACACCATTACTAGAAGGCGAAGAACCTTCCTAGAAAATAAGATTTATAAACAAAAAACCTTTCCTTTTATGGAAAGGTTTTTTGTTTGCTAAGAATCCCAAAAAATTGATTACAATTAATAGTATCTTTGTATTTATGAACGAACATCTAAACCCAGAAAACAGCAATCTATCAAACGAAGATCTAGACGTAGAAAAAAAACTACGTCCCCTATCTTTTGATGATTTTTCTGGACAAGACCAAGCCATCGAAAATTTAAAGATTTTTGTAGAAGCGGCAAATCAAAGAGACGAAGCCCTAGATCATGCCCTCTTTCATGGACCTCCAGGATTGGGAAAAACAACCTTAGCACATATTCTTGCCAATGAATTACAGGTAGGAATTAAAGTAACTTCAGGACCTGTGTTAGACAAGCCCGGAGATTTGGCAGGTTTGTTAACCAATTTGGACGAACGAGATGTGCTTTTTATTGATGAAATACATCGTTTGAGCCCTATTGTAGAAGAATACCTGTATTCCGCAATGGAAGATTACAAGATAGATATCATGATCGAATCGGGTCCAAATGCCAGGACCGTACAAATAAACCTAGAACCTTTTACCTTAATAGGAGCCACAACCCGTTCAGGACTCCTTACAGCGCCAATGAGAGCCCGTTTTGGGATCAACAGTAGATTGCACTATTATACAACCGAACTCTTAACCACAATTGTCCAAAGAAGTGCCAATATTCTGAACGTTCCTATTTCTATGGAAGCTGCTATTGAAATCGCTGGTAGAAGTAGAGGAACGCCAAGAATTGCCAATGCATTACTTCGTAGAGTGCGCGATTTTGCACAAATAAAAGGAACTGGAAGCATTACCATAGAAATTGCTAAATATGCTTTAAAAGCATTGCATGTAGATGCCCATGGCTTGGATGAAATGGATAATAAAATTCTAACCACAATTATAGACAAATTTAAAGGAGGTCCCGTAGGTTTAAGTACCATCGCTACCGCAGTAAGTGAAAACACAGAAACGATAGAAGAGGTTTATGAACCTTTTTTAATTCAGCAAGGATTCATTATGCGAACTCCAAGAGGAAGAGAGGTTACAGAATTGGCCTACAAACACCTTGGACGTGTAAAAGGAAGAAATCCCGGTGAATTATTTTAGAAAATAAAATTCACGCATAGCAGCCCGTAGTTTCTAGTTGACAATTGCCAAAAGCGAACTACACATCGCGAAACTAAATGAACATAAAAAAAATTATACCCATATTAGAGTGGCTTCCCAACTATAAATCATCACAATTTAATGGTGATATAATTGCCGGAATTACTGTAGGGATTGTTTTAATTCCGCAAGGGATCGCCTATGCCCTAATTGCCGGTTTACCCCCTATTTATGGTTTGTATTGTGCATTGTTGCCTCAGACTGTTTATGCGATTTTTGGAACCTCGAGACAGGTTGCAATCGGTCCTGTTGCAATGGATTCGTTAATTGTTGCCACGGGAGTCTCTACATTGGCATTGGCAGGAACAGCCCACTATATTTCAATCGCTATTTTATTGGCCCTACTGGTTGGAATCATGCAGTTTTTAATGGGTGTTTTTAGATTGGGTTTTTTGGTAAACTTTTTATCAAAACCCGTGATTACAGGTTTTACATCTGCTGTTGCACTTACCATAGGCTTGAATCAGTTCCGGAATTTACTAGGTATAGACCTTATTCAGAGCGATCAAATACAATATTTAATCGTTGATATTTGGCTTAAAATTACAGCACTCCACCTACCGACTGCCAGTATTGGAGGCATTGCAATGATTATGATTATTTTACTTAGAAAAGTCAATAAGAAAATTCCAAATGCTTTAATTGTTGTCATTTTAGGAATAGTGGCAATCAAATCCTTAGGTACAAATGTTCAAGACGTAGCCATTGTAAAAAACATTCCCACAGGATTGCCAAGTTTTAGCATTCCAATCTTCGATTTCCAACTCATAAAACAACTCATGCCAATCGCCCTTACTTTGGTAATGGTAGGGTATTTGGAACTCATTTCTATAGGAAAAACTTTAGAGGCAAAACAAGACGAATACCGAGTAGAACCCAATCAAGAATTAATAGCCTTAGGATTGAGTAATATCGTAGGTTCCTTTTTTAAAGCCTATCCTTCATCTTCCAGTTTTTCTCGCTCGGCGATCAATCAAGAAAGTGGCGCAAAAACAGGAATGGCCGCTTTGATTTCGGTTGCCATGGTGGTGATCACATTGTTGTATTTAACCCCCTATTTTTACGATTTACCCAAGACTGTTTTAGCGGCGATCATTATAGTTGCTGTTTTTGGATTGATTAATTTCAGTGAGGGTGTTTATTTATGGAAAACAAATAAAAAAGATTTTGGATTGATGCTTATCACTTTTCTATCCACTTTAACCATTGGAATAGAATATGGAATTTTAATTGGCGTTATTTCCTCTGTTGCTTTAACTGCATACAGAAAGGTGTATTTTAGGATCTTAAACAAAGAAAAAAAGCACAAAAAATAAAACATACAAGAATCAAATTATAGAATTAAAAAATTACAGATGAAAAATTTATTAGGCCTTTTGTTATTGAGTTTCTTTCTTCTAAACTGCCAACAAAAGCAAGTAGTAAAAACAATTACTACCCTGGAGTTAAAAGCATTACTTGCCAAAGAAAAGATACAATTATTGGATGTAAGAAGTCCAAAAGAAGTAAGCGACGGTTTTATAGAGACAGCACGCTTTGCCAATTATTTTGATGCCGATTTTGCAGCTCAAGCGGCACAACAATTAGAGGCTTCCAAACCCGTATATTTATATTGTAGAAGTGGAAATAGAAGTGGTAAAGCGGCCATCATACTCAAGGAAAAAGGATATGAAGTTTATAATGTTCTTGGCGGCTACAAGCGCTGGAGCAAACAGTAAGAATGTGTAACCAATGTTACTGTAAACTATAAAATGAATTGATATCTTTGTAGCATACTTTTAAAAATAAGATGATGACTGTTATAAAAATAGAAAACTTAAAATGTGGCGGCTGTGCAGCTACCATTAAAAAAGGATTGTTATCCATAGAAAATGTAAGCGATGTCCTTGTCGATGTAGCAAATGATACTGTTTCTATTACTTCAGAAAATGTATTGATCGATGTGATAAAAGAAAAATTATCAAAGTTGGGATACCCAGAAGTAGGAGATAAAAATACCATTGTGCACAAAGCAAAATCTTTTGTGAGTTGTGCTGTTGGTAGAATAGATGCTTAAAAAAAGGCGTACTTATAAGTACGCCTTTTTTTTGCTTTTATTCACACAAGTGCTTTAGCAACAACCACCACCGTCATAGTGGAATGTAGATGCTGAAAAGAAAATATCATCCCTTCCTATTACTTTTAAAGCAGCGGCTGTTTTGTCACAAATTGCCAAAGGTTGGTTTTTCAGTAAAACATGTCCTTGTCCATCATCAAAATAATCTTCATCACCGTAATAGATAGCCGCTTTTCCTGTAAAAACACAGGGACCATCAGCAGGCATTGGATCTTTAATGGCAGCTACTTCAATCGATTCAATATAGATCAATTCATCTGTAGGGTAATTTTTAGGATCTAAAATTCGATAAGGCTTTCTGGCTCTAATTTCAATGGTTCCAAATCCTGCATCGGTGAGTGCTTTTACATAGTCTGCTATAGACAAGCTTCCACTCAAACACAAAGCACGTAAACGTGCATCGTTTCGTAATTCATCATTCATGGGTTGTTCACAAGTTGGGTCGCTCATGACCAATTTCCCATGGGGTTTTAAAACGCGGTACATTTCTGCAATGGCTTTTTTTAAATCGTCGGATTTAAAGATATTGAACAAACAATTTTGTGCAGCTACATCTATCGTGTTGTCTGCGATAGGAAGTGCCATGGCATCTCCTTTTCGCAAGTCCACAAAATCACTTTGAAACCAGTCGTTTTGGGCTGCTGCAATTTTGAAATTTTTACGAGAAGCCTCCAACATTTCATCCACAACATCCAACCCAATTACACCGCCTTTTGTTCTGTTGAAATAGGCAAACTGCAACAATTCCATTCCACCCCCAACACCTACATAGAGCATTTGTGGATTGTTTGTTAAGTCTCTTGCATGAACGGTAGATCCACACCCATAGTTCATTTCTTGCATGATGCGAGGAATCTTGAGGCCTGGTAATTCCCAAATTGGGTTTGTAGTACAGCAAAGCCCAATATCGGGCGTTAAAGCTGCTTGTTTGTAAACGTCATTGGTAGTTTCTAAATAACTCATAGTCTTGTTTTTAGTATTCAATACACCTTAGCAGTATTCAATCGAAAACTACTACAAACGGTGCTTGTATTTTATATTATTTTGATCAATTCTTTAAAAATGCGAATCATTTTCGGTTCTGCTTCTCCAGCAATGGCAATAATTTCTGCAATGTCTACAGGCTGTAAATTTTTTGGATCACATTCGTCTGTTAAAACAGAAATAGCAGCACAGGGTACATTCAATTGTTTGGCAACTATTACCTCGGGGACCGTACTCATACCTACTGCATCTACTTCCAGAATTTGCAACATTCTGTATTCGGCTCTAGTTTCCAATTGCGGTCCTACAACACTAGCATAGACTCCTTCGTGTAATTGAATGTTTTCTGCTGTGGCAATTGTTTTTATTTTTTGGTTGATTTCTTTTGAATATGGCACCAACAGGTCGGCAAAAATAGGACCAAAGGTGTTAGCGCCTTTAAAGGCTAGCGGAGAACCTCCCTGTAAATTTAAGTGATCTTCAATCAACATTAAATCCCCTTTCTGATAGGCTAAATTGATAGCCCCTGCTGCGTTAGAAATAAGTAAGTTTTGAATCCCCAAAGCGTGCATGCTTCGAATACCGTATGTCACTTCCCATAAATTATAGCCTTCATACATGTGAAAACGTCCAGCCATCACAAGTACTTTTTTGCCAGAAAGTTCACCGTAAATTAATTTGCCAGAATGAAACTCTACTGTAGCTTGTGGAAAATTAGGGATTTCTGAATAGGCAATTTCTTTCTCTATAGAAATTTCATCCACCAATTTTCCCAACCCAGTTCCCAAAACAATTCCAATGCTTGGCTGCGTAATTCCTACTGCTTTTAAAAAAGCGATTGTTTCATTTAGCTGTTCTTGTTTCATTATTCCAGGTGGGTCAAGCGCAATTGAGCCCTAAATAAAGTTATCGCTTTGAAGCTGCGCTATTGTCTATGTGCTAGGGACAATGCTCAACGCGAGGTGCATTAGTTCACAAAATGTTGAAATGCAGGATGCTCTTTAATATCATCAAAAACATCTGCATCATTCAATTCATGTAACAAATGTACTTTTTTATCTTTTAAATCATTCAGCGTTTCGGCGCTTACTGTTGAAGTGCCCCAGGATTTTTTTTCAAAAACATTTGGATGTAAAGATTTCATGCCCAATAAGTAATATCCACCATCTTGAGCGGGTCCCATAACAACATCATTCGTTTCCAATTGTAAGTAGGCTTCTTCAATGATTTCTTTAGACAAATCAATCAAATCAGTACCGATAATGATTACTTTTTCATAACCCGCAGCAAAAGCATCTTGAAATGCATGTTGCATTCGGATGCCTAAATCTTCTCCAAATTGCTTTTTTTTCTGATATATTTCACTATTCCAAAGATCATTTTTTCGAATTTTCACAGAATAATAGACCGCTTTGTCTGCGGTTATATTTTCGGTTACTTTTTTAGTATGTGCCAATAAAAATTTATAGATGGCCAATGCTTTTTCCGCTCCGACCGTTTTTGCCAAACGGGTTTTTACCTTTCCCAATTCCGGGTTTCTTGTAAAAATTAAAAGAAGGTTTTTACTCATATACTTTTGTTCCTTTTAGCAGCCATTGGCTCCAATGTTCAGAAAAAGCATGTACTTTTTCAGTTTTATTTTCTTCCGAATCAAACAGGGGGTTTCCCTTGTTTTTCCATTCGAAAAGTCCGCCAAATAAATTTAAAACATTTGTATACCCACCTACTTTAAGTTTCTCTGCAATATCTTCCGATCGAATCCCTAAGGAACAATACACCACAATTTTACTTTTTTTATTGGGTATTTTTTTCAAGATTTCTTTCAAATTGAAAGCAGTATAGCCCACAAAATAGGCATTTTTAAGATGACTTATTTCAAACTCTTTTTTTTCTCGAGCATCCAATAAAATCAAGTTCTCTTGTTGCTTTAGTAATTGATTTACAGAAATATAAGGAATACTTTCAGTATTGTACTTCTGTAATAGATGCTTCAAATTACTTTGAGAAAACACAGCGTTTACAGAAATTAACAGAACGCATAGAAATGTTTTTTTCATTGAATAAAAATTTTAGGCAACAACACCCTGACAGCTACTTCCTGCCCCTGCTGTACACCCATAACAATGTTGATTGATAATGATGTTTCGCTCTTGTAAAATTGCCTCATTATAATCTGCAATGTGTTTTACTTTACTAGCCACTTTTAAATTTAACATCTGGTTGAAATCGCAATCGTATAAATACCCATCCCAACTTACCGATAGGGTATTGGTGCACATTACATTTGCTACTGCTGCTGGATTGTATGCGTCTACCAAAGAAAACATATACTCTTCGTAGTTTTCAGAGGCAATTAAATAATCTAAAAATCGACTGATTGGCAAATTGGTAATGACAAACAAATGATGAAAATCAATATTAAAATCGCGCTTTAATGCTTTTTTAAAATCTTTTTCTAAAGCCATTTGGTCTCCCGGCAAAAAGGCACCTGATGGATTGTAGACCAAATCTAGTTTTAAATCTGAGTCTTCCTTTCCATATCCTACCGCATTGAGCATGTGAAGTGCTTCAATGGATTTGTTAAAAACACCATCACCTCGCTGTTTGTCTGTTTTTCCTCGTGTCCAATGCGGCATTGAAGATACCACATGAATATTGTGTTTTTTAAAAAACGCGGGCAAATCGTGGTATTTTTTATTCGCTCGAAGGATGGTTAAGTTGGAGCGAACAATAAAATCTTTAATTCCTGCTTTTGCTGCTGCTTCCACAAATTCTCTAAAGTTTGGATTCATTTCTGGTGCACCACCGGTTAGGTCTAGCGTATGAGCTCCCGTATTTTTAATGACTTCCAAACATTGTTGCATGGTTTCTAAAGTCATGATTTCTTTCCGATCTGGACCGGCATCAACATGGCAATGTGCACAAACTTGATTGCACATGTACCCCAAATTAATTTGAAGAATTTCTAACTTTTTTGGTTGTAACGGAAACTGATTGCTTTCTTTTAATTTGTTCGCAAATGTAGGCAATTCACCATCGGCGAAAATTCCGCTGGATAGTACCTCCATTTGACGGGCTGTATTTGCCAAATCATTATTTCTTGCTAAAAGTGATTTTGTAGCCATTTATAAGGTTTCTTTTACTTCTTACATTTCTAATTTATTCACTTTGTTCATCATTTGAACTCCGTGAACTAGGGTAGCACCACTTTTAATAGCAGCACCAACATGAACGGCTTCCATCATTTGTTCTTTGGTAATGCCTCGCTCTAGCCCATCTTTGGTATAGGCGTCAATACAATATGGGCATTGTTCGGTGTGGGCAACAGCCAAAGCAATTAAAGATTTTTCACGTGCTGTTAATGCGCCTTCTTCAAACACTTTCCCATAATAATCAAAGAATTTGTTCCCTAATTCTTCACTCCATTCTGTGATTTTTCCAAATTTCCGTAGGTCGGAAGCATTGTAATAAGGTTTTGCCATAATTTTATTTTTCGTTTAAATTCCAGTCATATGTTTTATAACGGATTTGTGCATTTTTATGAATTGGTATCTCCAGATATTGATTTAAGTACTCAATAATACTTCCTTTTTCTGTAAAATCCTCTACAAACCAGCTAAAAATTTTAGAGATTTCAACTTTTTGATCCCCAATTTTATTTCGGGTCGAATCATTGACAAATCCGGTCATTAAATTTTCCAATTCAGCATCCACATTTTTCTCTGTAAATGCAAAATTCAATAATTTAGGACAGGAAATAGCGCCACAATTCACAGCGACGTGAATTCTTGGATCTTTGTATTTTTATCTTAAAATTTCGTGTTCTATATGGTCCAATGTGTAGGTTTTATTGCCCACTTTTACAAAAGGAATTTTCCAAGCAATACTCCCTGATTTTTTAATATTTCGAATGCTTTTTACAGGGTAATTCTCTAAGATAATTTGAAGTGTATATGCATTATAGACATTGATCCAAAAGGCTTTTTTTCTGTTTTTAGACCAAGAACTGTTGGGCGTTATTTTCTCCAAATACGTGAGATATAATCGTAATTTTTGTTGATTAAAATTTTTATAATCAACCAATCCCTCTTTACTAACGTGGTCTTGTAACAACGTATTGTAAATGACAGTTTGTGCTGTTGTCCTTAACGATAGAAAAACAATGATTACGAAGAGGGTTATTTTTTTTGCATGCTTTTTCAAGTAGAAAAAATGTATTGGATACTTGTACGAATCCACTTTGCATTTTCCTTTTTTACAGTTTCTGTTCCAACAAAACTACTCATTTATCTTTTGATTGTCTCAAAAAACAATGTTAATAGGGGCTGTGTAATTGCGAAAAACAGGGAAGTACTCGGCAGTTTTTTTGAATACCCCTTTTCCCTTTCCTTCAATAGGATGCGCTAAGCTATTGGCTTCTCAAAAAAAACGTTATTTTTGCTCCCAATTCTATAAATACATTTTTAATGAAAGCATATATTTTTCCAGGGCAAGGAGCACAGTTTACAGGAATGGGCCTAGCGCTTTATGAACATTTTCCCCTAGCGCAAGAATACTTCGAAAAGGCAAATAAGATCTTAGGATTTTCAATTACCGATATCATGTTTGAAGGAACTTCAGATGAATTGAAAGAAACGAAAGTAACGCAACCAGCTATTTTTTTACACTCTGTAATTTTGGCAAAAGTAATGGGAGATTCATTTCAACCAGAAATGGTTGCAGGACACTCTTTGGGTGAATTGTCCGCTTTGGTTGCAAACGGTGTTTTGTCTTTTGAAGACGGATTGAAACTTGTTTCAAAACGAGCTTTGGCGATGCAGAAAGCTTGCGAAATAGCCCCTTCAACAATGGCTGCAGTTTTAGGATTGGAAGATCAGATTGTAGAAGAAACCTGTCAAGAAATTGATGGTGTTGTAGTTGCTGCAAATTACAATTGCCCAGGGCAATTGGTTATTTCTGGTGAAATTTCAGCCGTTGAAAAAGCCTGTGAAGTACTTACAGAAAAAGGAGCAAGAAGAGCTTTGTTATTACCGGTTGGAGGCGCTTTTCATTCGCCAATGATGCAACCAGCAAGAGAAGAATTGGCCGCGGCCATTCAAGAAACGACCTTTCGTAAACCTACTTGTCCAGTGTATCAAAATGTACCTGCAAAAGCAGTAACAAACCCCGAGGAAATTAAAGAAAATTTAATTGCACAATTAACGGCACCTGTAAAATGGACGCAATGCATTCAGGCAATGATTGCAGACGGTGGAACTGAATTTATTGAGGTTGGACCTGGAAAAGTTTTACAAGGTTTGATGCGGAAAATAGATCGAAGTGTCGCTGCTAGTGCTGCAACCGTGCTCTGATAAAAAATTTCAAACTATAAAAAAAAACCCGAGCAATCCGCTCGGGTTTTTTTATGGGTAGAAATCCTAGGAATCAATTCTTAATTGGTTGTTGTCTTTTATTTAATAAAATAGGTGTTCCATATCCGAGTTCCTTCATTCTGTCGAATTGTGTTTCTGCATCACCCACAACCAACCAAATTAATTTATCTGGGTTTACGTATTTGTTTGCCAGTTCATTGATACGCGCTTTGGTCATCGTATTTACAATGGATTCTTGTTCTTTTACATAATCAGATTTCCATCCATAGGTACTCATATTAGAAAGCATTCTTAATTTTGCTCTTGCTGTCTCAAAAGCTCTAGCATTGCTTTTTGTTAAAAAACTTTTTGTTGTTTCTAAATCCTTGTCTGAAAAAGTGGTAGGATAGGCTTTTAAAATTTGTTTGATCAACATTGCAGATTCTAGAGTAACATTCGATCTTACACCACTAGATATGGTAAATGCACCTTTTGCTTTTGTGCCTGAAAAACCCGATCGAATTCCATAGGTATATCCTTTTTTCTCCCGTAATTCTTGTGTTAATCTCGATGCAAAACCACCTCCGCCAAGGATGTAATTCATGACAGATGCGGCATAATAATCCTCGTCAGTAATTGCCAATGCAGGCGAACCAAATTGCAATACAGATTGTTTTGCGTTTGGAATGTCATAAAAATAAACTTTTGGTACCGTGGGAGCTTCGGGAGTCTTATACGTGGGAATCAGTACCTCTTTGGCTGCCCATTGTGTGTTTAAATCTGTCAAAGATGCTAGTACTTCGCTTTCTTTCAAATTTCCAACCACTAACATTTTTGCAACAGAAGGCGAGATGGATTTTTGATAAAATGCTTTTACATCTTCAATTGTTATTTTAGAAACAGACGAAATGGTTCCTAAGGTATTTTTAGCACGAATATTTTCTTTCCCGTAAATCAGTTCATTATACGCATTTCTTGCGACAGCGTTTGGACTCGCTTGTTGTTGGCGTAAACTTGAAATGGTTGCTTTTTTCAGCAATTCAAAGTCACTTTCATCAAACCTTGGTGAAAGTATCATTTCCTGAGCTAGGGCTAACGTAGCCTTATAGTTTTTTGCCAAAGTGGTTCCACTTATTGTAATACTTTCTTTTTCAGCATAACTGAATAATGAAGCACCTAAATCCTGTATGGCTTCTTCTAATTCTTGAGTCGTTTTATTTTGTGTGCCTTTGTTTAATAAGCTCGCTGTTAAATTTGCAAGGCCTAATTTATCCCTAGATTCTAGTAACTGTCCACCATCAATGGTTAAGTTAAAACGTACCAGTGGCACTTCATTGTTTTCGATACCAAAGATTTTCAACCCATTTTCTAAGCTACTTTCATATACATTAGGAACTGCTAGTGAAGGTGTTTCTCCGTAGGGAGGCTCTGTGCTTCTGTCAAAAGAAGACGGTGTTTTTGTGTAGGTAGCTATTATTCTAGGGTCAAATTTTTCCTCTGCACCGGTGATGATTTTTTCTTCTACAACATTTGCCAACACCGCATTTTCTAATGCCAAATCTGCACTACTTCTAGGTACAAAACAGGTTGCGATATAATTTTTGTTTTTGATGTATTTGTTATAAACACGCATTACATCTGCTGTGGTAACTGCCAATGTTCTTTTAATATCTTCTGTGACAAAGCCTGGATCTCCTGTGTAGGTATTGTAGGAAGCCAATCCAGTACCTTTTCCTAATACGCTAGACAAACTGCTGTAAAAACTTGTTTCTTGCCCTGCTTTTATTCGCAGTAAGCTTTTTTCTGAAATGCCTTCTTTTTCAAATTTTGCAAATCCTTTTTCAATCCCTGTTTTTATTTCTGCTAAGTTTTTACCCTTAAATGCTCTTACAGATAGTTGTGTTTGCCCTGCCAATTCAGAAACATAATTAAACATGCTTGTAGCAGAAGTGAGTTTTAATTCATCAATTAAAACTTTATTCATTGGTGCAGATTTTCCTTCTGTTAGGTATTCCGATAAGACTTCTAAGGGATAAGAATCTGGGTGGTAAGATTCAACTGTTGGCCATACCATGGTAAGTTGCGGAACTCTTGCAAAGTTGTCTTCATAGTATAATATTTTCGTTTCGGGCACATTTCCTGGGCGTTTTTCTAAAGCAGTAATTTCGTCTCCTCTTGGGATTTCGTCAAAATATTTATGCACCCATTTTGTTGCTTGTTCTATGTCGAAGTCACCCGATAAAACCAAGGTTGAATTGTTTGGTACGTACCATTTCTTGTAAAAGGTTTTTACATCTTCTAAGGTTGCATTTTGCAAATCTTCAAGAGAACCAATTACTTGCCAATTGTATGGGTGCTCTTTTGGGTATAAATTTTTACCAATTACATATTGGTTGTGTCCATAAGGCCTGTTGTCAATACTTTGTCTTTTTTCGTTTTTAACAACTTGCTTTTCTTTGGCCAAAACAGGGGCCGTAACTGTATTGATAAACCAGCCTAATTTGTCCGCTTCTGCCCAGATCATTTTTTCTAAAGCATCTTTAGGAACAGTCTGTAAATAGTTTGTTCGGTCTCTCGAAGTAGATCCATTTGCACCAGAACCTCCAATGCGTGCACTCATTTTATCCAATCCTCCTTTTCCTAAGTTTTCAGACTCCAAGAAAAGTAAATGTTCAAACAAATGTGCAAAACCAGTTCTTCCTTCAGTTTCTCTTGCAGATCCAACATGTACCATTAGTTCTACAGCAACTACGGGATCTGATTTGTCTATATGGAAAATCACATCCAATCCATTCTCCAACTCAATTTTTTTATAATCAATTCGAAGTTCGGGGATTTTAGTTAATTTTTCTTGACTGCAGGCCATTGCTAAAATCGCAAAGAAGCCCAAAATTATTTTTTTGTTCATGATTTTTTTTTGATAAGTAAAGCTACTGAAATATGCGGAAATGAAATAACAAAGAGAAGAAATTATCCTTTTTTAAAAAGTAAAAAAAGATTGATTATTGTTGCTGTTGCCATTTCCAAGCGTCAGCTAAAGCCTCTTCCAAACTTTTTTCTGTTTTCCAATTCAATTCTTTGTTGGCTGTTGTCGTATCTGCATAGGCTGCGGTAATGTCTCCTTCACGTCTGTCAACTATTTTGTAATTCAGTGGTTTTCCGGCTGCCTTTTCAAAGGCAGTAATCACCTCTAAAACAGAGCTACCAACCCCAGTTCCCACGTTAAAGAATTCAAAATTCGTTTTATTTTTTTTGTTGAGAAGCCTTTCTAATGCGGCAATATGTGCATTCGCCAAATCAACAACATGAATGTAATCTCGAATGGCAGTCCCGTCCGGAGTATCATAATCAGCTCCAAAAACAGCGAGTTCTGTTCGAAGTCCAGCAGCTGTTTGTGTAATAAATGGGATCAAGTTTTGAGGAATACCCAGGGGCAATTCTCCAATTTTTATACTCTCGTGTGCACCAATTGGGTTGAAGTAGCGAAGTGCAATGGCATTCATATGGTATGCTTTGCAACTTTCAGCAATAATTTCTTCGCCAATTTGTTTGGTGTTCCCGTAGGTAGAAGCCGCTTTTTTTATGGGTGCATTTTCATTAATTGGCAAGGCATCTGCTTGTCCATAAACGGTACAGGAAGAACTGAAAATAAAATGATCGATATTTCTACTTTTCATTTCTTGTAATAAATAGACC